>Ga0268265_10000069_pt1 | contig 141036 bp, 109 predicted proteins | sample KBSSwiS52_FD_190355 | JGI IMG/M metagenome (GOLD analysis project Ga0268265, IMG submission 190355) | Switchgrass rhizosphere microbial communities from Kellogg Biological Station, Michigan, USA - KBS Switchgrass S5-2 (SPAdes) (version 2) | ecosystem: Host-associated > Plants > Roots >... | reverse complement strand
GGTGCCCGCGGCGGTCTCGGGGTCGTTCTCCTGCGGGACGACACAGACCAGCTGTCCGCCCTTGGCCACCACGAGCGGCGGGGTCGGGCAGGTCACCCCCAGCGCGGCGTCGACCGCCCGGCTCGTCCCGCGGCCGTCGACGAACCGGCGGTCCCCGGCGGCGACCAGGACGAGGTGCGGCGCCTCCAGCCGCAGCCCGAACGCCGCGGCGCGTTCGAGGACGCGGCCCGGGTCCGCGGAGGCGCCGGAGAGCAGGTCGTCAACGAGCTCGCGGCGCAGCGCCTCCTCGGCTCTGGCCCGGGCGACACGGGCCGCCTCGTAGCCCTCGCACACCGCCGCGACCGCGTCGTCGCTCGCTCGCAGCACCGCCGCGGCCGCCGCCCGGGTCCGCTCGGCCGCGTCGGGCACATCGGCCGCGTCGGGCACATCGACCGCGGCGGGCGCACTGGGTGCACTGGGCGCGATAGGTGCGTCCACTCCACGCCTGCGGGGCGTGCGTTCCCGCGGCACCCGCCGCGCCGCCGCCGTGGACGCCGCGCCCCGCGGCGCCGGATCCGGTGTCGCAGCGGCCGTGGCTGTCGGGCCTGGCGACGCCGCATCGCTGCCGATGCGGACAGCCGGCAGCGAGGGCCAGGCGCGCCAGGTCGCGGAGAGGTAGAGGTCGACGAGCGCCCGCAGCGACGCGCCCGACTCGGCCGCTGCCTGGCCGAGCTCGCGGAACCGGGCCAGTTCCGCGACGGTGAGCCGGCGGCCGGTCTCGGCGGCTGAGGCAAGCGCCGGAAGGTAATCCCCGAGCAGGACGGCGGGCAGGCGCGCGCCCTCGGCGGCGAGCACGGCGGCGCGCGGCAGCCGGGTCAGGCTGGTCCCGGGCAGGCCCGTCGACTCGATGAGCTCGTCCTCGTCGGGCCTCTCATCGACCATCTCGTCAGCCTCCCTGGGCGTCCGGTAGCCGCGCGGCGGGCGGCGACGCCTGGCGCTGGGCGCCACCAGATTGCCGAGACTCGGCAATCTGATGCTACGGAATCCCACCACCTTCGGTGAGTATCTTCCGGGCCCCGGAAGGGTAATTCGATGTTGAACTGGTAGCAGCAGGGTTTGACGCCCGGAGCACTCCGGCGCTGGCGCGCCGGGACCGCAGGTCAGGCCCGAGTCGACGACCAGATCCGTCGTCCATGACCCGCCGTCCATGACCCGCCGTCCACCGTTGACTACCCGGACCACCAGGAGACATTGCCGTGAACGTCCCCTTCTGGGCCTGGGCAGCCTTTGTCGCCGCCCTCATCGGCCTACTCGCCATCGACCTGCTCGCTCACCGCCGGGCACATGTCATCAAGCTCCGAGAGGCGGCGTTGTGGAGCGCCCTCTGGGTGAGCCTGGGAATCGGGTTCGCCTTCGTGATCTGGGCGTGGCAGGGACCTTCGGCCGCCGGCGAGTACACCGCCGCCTGGCTGTTGGAAAAGAGCCTGTCCGTCGACAACCTGTTCGTGTTCGCCCTGATCTTCAGCTACTTCCGGGTGCCGCGCGAGTTCCAGCACCGAGTGCTGTTCTACGGGGTGCTCGGGGCGCTGGTGCTGCGGTTCGCGTTCATCGCGGGTGGCATGGCGCTGCTGAACGCCTTCCACTTCGTCATCTACGTGTTCGGCGCGTTCCTCGTCTACACCGCGATCAAGATGGTCCGGGACGCCGGCGTCGACGTCGACCCGGGCAAGAGCAGGGCCGTGCGGCTGCTGCGCCGGATCATGCCGGTCACCGATCAGTATGAGGGCCAGCGGTTCGTGCTTCGCCGGGCCGGCAAACTCGTCGCCACGCCGCTGCTCGCCGTCCTGGTCGCGGTCGAGACCGCCGACGTCCTGTTCGCGTTCGACTCGGTGCCAGCGGCGCTGGGCGTGACCGACGAGACCTTCCTCGTCTACACGGCGAACGCGCTGGCGATCCTCGGGCTTCGATCGCTGTTCTTCCTGCTCTCCGGCGCGCTCGACCGCTTCCATCACCTGGGCACGGGGCTCGCGGTCATCCTCGCCTTCATCGGCGCGAAGATGCTGCTGACCGACCTCGTGCACATGCCGATCGCCATATCGCTGGGCGTCATCGGCGTGGTGCTCATCGCCTCGATCGTCTGGTCGCTGGTGACACCGCCGCCGGACTCGGATGCGCCGGACTCGGAAACGTCCGGCTCGGAAACGTCCGTCTCCGATCTGGCTGAGACCGGCGAGTGGAAGCCGGCCGCGGTCCAGCCGGGCGGACAGGACAGGACGGCCGCGCCGGTGGACGAGCCCGCCGCCCAGGACGCCGTCACCACGGGCGGCCCGCCCCGACCAGGCCGCTGACAGTCGTCGCCGCGGCGGGATGACAACGAGGTCTCCCGCCGCGGCGTGAACCCTAGCCGGGCTCGCCTGAGGCCGTTTCCCGCCGCCGCCCGGACTGACGCAGGCGGGACCGGGCGGCCTGGATGGCGAGGCGCAGCGCACCTACGGCGAGTAGCAGCAGAAGACCCTCGGTGGCGTGACTGTCGAGCCAGGTGACCAGCGAACGGGCCCACGGGGAGACCGCGCGGGCCGCGAGCAGGTAGGTCGTCGTCGAGAGGACCGTGCCGGGGAGCAGGAAACGCAGGAAGCGCCGCCAGGGGACGTCGCCACCGCCCAGGGCGGCGTCGACGGCCGCGTTGGTGTTGACCAGGCAGAAGTACAGCAGGGCCCGTTCGGTAGACCGGCGGGACAGGGCGTCCACGAGGCGCCGGCCGCCGGGGCGCAGGACCGCGAGCGAGCGCAGGTTCGCCCGGGCCACCCCGAAATAGCACACGTCGACCAGCGCCCGCAGCGGCACCGCCACCAGCAGCGTCGGCAGGACCGGGGTGGACGCGCCGACGAGCAGCAGGATCGACGGCGTCGGCCGCAGCGCCACCAGCAGCAGCGGCGCCGTCGACGCCAGCCGGGTGGACAGCGCCAGCCCCAGCGCCCCGCCACCGATCAGCACGGCCAGCAGCGCGGCCGGCCACACCCGCACCGCCCAGCGCGCCCAGCGCCGGCGTGGCGACGGCGGGCGGGACGGCGAAGGCGGCGGACAGGGCGGCTGGGACGCGTCGTCCGGTGTGCCCACCGGCCGGGCCGGCTCCGCCGGTGGATCTGATGGCTCCGGCGTTTGCGCCGCGGCCCGCTTGCTCACCCGTCCAGCATGCCCGCAGCGTCCCCTGTGCCCGTCCGATGAGGCAGACTCGGCGGCGTGTTGACGGTGGGACTTACCGGCGGGATCGGGTCTGGCAAGAGTGCCGTGTCGGCCCGGCTCGCGCAGCATGGTGCGGTCGTGCTGGACGCGGACAAGCTCGCGAGGGATGTGGTCGCGCCCGGCACCGCTGGCCTCGGCGCGGTCGCCGAGGCGTTCGGGCCGGACATCCTCCTCCCGGACGGCAGTCTGGACCGGGAGACGCTCGGGAAGATCGTCTTCGCCGACCCGGCGGCGCGCCGACGGCTCGAGGCCATCACCCACCCGCTGATCCGGGAGGAGACCGCGCGCCGGTTCGCCGCCCCGCCGCCGGACGCGGTCATCGTGCACGACATCCCGCTCCTGGTCGAGGCCGGGATGGCGAAGGGATACGACCTCGTGGTCGTCGTCGAGGCGCCGCGTGAGCTGCGGCTGGACCGGTTGGCCAGGCGTGGGCTGCCGCGCGACCAGGCCGAGGCGAGGATGGCGATCCAGGCCGACGACGCGGCCCGCCGGGCGGTCGCCGACGTCCTCCTCGACAACTCGGGCACCCTGGCCGAGCTGCACGTGCACGTGGACGTGCTCTGGCGTGATCTCGTCGCGCGCCGCGACGGCGGCGCCTGATCTCCGCCACGTGGCTGTGACCGAAAGTCATCATCGGGTACGTCTGGATCATGTATTTAGAGATGCTAAAGACGTAACGTTCGGAGCATGGCACGCGAATGGGACGCCACGACCTATGACCGGCTGCCCCTCCCACACGAACGGTGGGGACGGCGAACGCTGGCCCGGCTCGAGCTGACCGGCGATGAGGTCATCCTCGACGCAGGTGCCGGCACGGGGCGGGACACCGTCGCCCTCCTGGAGGCCGTGCCGGACGGCCGTGTGATCGCACTGGACGCGTCCGAGAAGATGCTTGCCGCGCTGCTCGCCCGGCTGGCCGACCGGCCGGATCTGCGAGACCGCCTGACCGTGTTGCGTGCCGACCTGACGGTGCCGCTTCCGCTGCCGGAAAAGGTCGACGCGATCTTCAGTGTCGCGGCCTTCCATTGGATTCCCGACCACGACGCGCTGTTCGCGAACCTCGCCGCCGTCCTGCGCCCGGGCGGCCAGCTCGCCTTCGACTGCGGCGGTCACGGCAACATCGCCATCGTGGAGCGCGTGCTCGCCGACCTGGTGCCCGGGCGGGCGGCGGGCTGGCCGTTCGCGACCGCCGAGGAGACCGCGGCCCGGCTCGCGGCGGCCGGCTTCGTCGACGTCGTGACGTCGCTCGACCCCGACCCGACCCGGATCGACGACCACGAGACACTGTGCCGCTTCCTGGAGACGGTGATCCTCGGCGTCCTCGGTGACGACTTGGACCGGCTGGCCGCCGACGAGCGGGCCAAGTTCGTCCGGACCGTCGCGGAGCGCCTGCCCGAGCCAGTCGTCGACTACGTCCGGCTGACCGGTACGGCCCAGCGCGGCTAGCTCGGACGGCTGGAGCGCCGCCGCAACCCGGATGAGCCGTGTCAGAACGGTGACGGATCCCGAGTCTGGACATCAGGCGCTGGAGGCGGAAAGGTCGGTCACGTTGCGCACCAGCCGGGGGCCGGGGCCGGGCGCAGGCGTGTCCGAACCTCGGCCCCGAAACCGCCACAAGGGAGCCGACGTGCACCTCGAGCCCCGAAGCACCGCAACCACCCGGCAGGCGCCCTGCGCCCTCCCGCCGAACGTCCTCGAGCGGATCATCCGCAACGGCAACGACGCGCAGCGCGACTGGGCGCTCGCCACCCTGTCGCTGGACATGACCAACCGCATGGTCCGGGCGCACAACGCGCAGGTCGCCGCGGCGCTGCCGCGGCGCCGGCCGCGCCCGGTGCCGGCGTCCACGGCCGTGCACCGGACGATCGCCGACGCCGAGGGCGCGGAGACGCTGCCCGGCAAGACGGTGCGGGCCGAGGGCCAGGCGGCGCTCAGCGACGTCGCCGTGAACGAGGCCTACGACGGGCTCGGCGCCACGTTCGACTTCTACTCGGCGATCTTCCACCGCAACTCGATCGACGACGAGGGCCTCGCGCTGCTCGCGACCGTCCACTATGGCGACCACTACGACAACGCCTTCTGGAACGGCCAGCAGATGGTCTTCGGTGACGGCGACGGCGAGCTGTTCAACCGGTTCACGATCTCGCTCGACGTCATCGGCCACGAGCTCACACATGGCGTGACCGAGGACGAGGCGGGGCTCGCCTACCTGAACCAGGCGGGCGCGCTCAACGAGTCGGTCAGCGACGTGTTCGGCTCCCTGGTGAAGCAGTACAAGCTTGGCCAGAAGGCGGCGGACGCCGACTGGCTGATCGGCGAGGGCCTGCTCGCCCCCGGCGTGCAGGGGGTGGCGCTGCGCTCGATGAAGGCGCCGGGGACGGCGTTCGACGACCCGGTGCTCGGCAAGGACGACCAGCCGGCCCACATGTCCGGCTATGTCCGCACTACCTCCGACAACGGCGGCGTGCACACCAACTCCGGCATTCCGAACAAGGCGTTCTACAACGCCGCGACCGCCTTCGGCGGCCACGCCTGGGAGAAGGCCGGAAAGATCTGGTACGAGGCGTTGCGCTCGCCGCAGCTGCGCTCGAACGCGTCGTTCGTCGCGTTCGCGAACGTGACCGTCAGCCAGGCTCGGACGCTGTTCGACAAGGACGCGGTGAAGACCGTCCAGGACGCGTGGCGGTCCGTGGGTGTGAAGATCTGACCAGGATCTGACCGAAGGGCGGCGGGAGTCCTCGAGGGCGGCACGGCCTCGAGGACCCCCGCCGGGCGCCGCCGTCCGAGGAGCACAATCGACGTATGAGTAGGGCCGAGCGGGTGCGGGTCGTGCTGGAGCGGTCCGGCGGGTTCGCCGGCCGGACGATCCGGCGAGGTCTCGACACCGACGACCTGCCCGCCGCCGCCGCGGACCATCTGCGCACGCTCGTGGCGGCGCTCCCGGCGGCGCCCGGACCGGCGCAGGCCCTCGGCGCGGACCGTTTCGCCTACACGGTCGAGGTCGACGCCGACGGCCGCAGCGGGCGCCACCACTTCGCCGAGCCGGTTCCGGCCGCGGCCAAGGAGCTGGTCCAGCTGCTGTCGCGGGCGCCGCTGCTGCCGGCGCGCTGACCGGGCGCGCCCGCCTCACGCGGAAATTCCGCATCATTCCTGGATTTCTGGCTGTTTTCGCACCTCTGCCCGCGTCACCCGATATCGGTGGATTCCTCAATCTTTCCTTCCCGCGGCGCCGCGTTTTCCGGGATCGGCGGGAGGGTATTTCCCTGGCCTTACCGTCGAGCCCGTCGGAGGCTGCCGTGTTCCAGATCCTGTGGATCGTGATCGGCGGGGCGATCGTTGGTCTGCTCGCCCGTGCGCTGATGCGTCGAGGGAGCGTCCCGCTGTGGGCGACGGTCTGCCTGGGCATCGTCGGCGCACTCGTCGGCAACGTCATCGCCAGTGCGATCGGGGTGCGCCACACGGGTGGGATCGACTGGATCCGCCACATCCTGCAGATAGGTGTCGCCTGCGGCCTGGTCGCCCTGGTCTCGCCGTTCTTCCTGCGGCGGCGGACGGGAGGCCCCGGTATGGGTGGCCCATCGATGTTCGGTGGCTCCGGTCATCGCTCCCACAGCCGCGACCGCTCGCACATCGACATGCGCTGACGACCGAGGGCCGATCGCCGATCGCCGATCGCAGAGCACCGGGCACAGGGCGTCCGTCGTCCGTCGTCCGTCGCTCGACCGAACCGAAAGCCGCCGGCCGGGGCACGTCGTGCCCCGGCCGGCGGCTGCGTTCCGGGCGACCGGCCCGGGTGGAAGCGGAAAACGGTTTGTCCGTGGTCAGACGCTCCCGCATGCTGATCAGGCGCGTGCACCTGAGCCGGGCAGGCTCCCTGGCGATACGACAGTGCGCGGTGGGACGGCGGGGCGATGGTTGGGAAAGCCGTGCTGTCCGCCGCATGGATGAGGAGAAACAGTCATGAGCCCCGTGGCGCAGCTCGGCGGTGGGCGGGCGCCTATCTGGATGTGGACGCGGCCGGACGGCGTGGAGAGCGCCGCTCTGGACCAGCTGCGGGCGATCGCCTCGCTTCCGCACATCCACCACCACGTAGCCGTCATGCCAGACGTCCATCTGGGCAAGGGCGCGACGGTCGGCTCGGTCGTGGCGATGCGCGACGCCGTGTCCCCGGCGGCGGTCGGCGTCGACATCGGCTGCGGGATGGCCGCGCTGCGCACGAACCTGACCGCCGCCGAGCTGCCCGACGATCTGGGCGCGGTCCGGTCCGCGATCGAGGCGGCGATCCCGGTCGGGCACCGCCACCACGCCGCCATCTCCACCAGGGTCCGCCGGCAGGGCGACCTCTGGGATGCCTTCTCCGACCTGCACCCGAAGGTCTCCGGCCTGCTGGGCAAGGCGATGGCGCAACTGGGCACGCTCGGCTCCGGCAACCACTTCATCGAGCTGTGCCTCGACGCCGACGACGCGGTGTGGATGATGCTGCACTCCGGCTCCCGCAACATCGGCAAGGAGCTCGCCGAGGTGCACATCGGGGTCGCCAAGAGCCTGGCCCACAACACCGGCCTGCCTGACCGCGATCTTGCGGTCTTCCTCACCGGCACGCCGGAGATGGCCGCCTACCGCCGCGATCTGCGCTGGGCACAGGAGTACGCGTGGCGCAACCGCCAGACCATGCTCGCGCTCTATGCCGACACGCTGCGCGCGTTCTTCCCGGCGCTGCGGGTGCCGTGCCCGCCAGCGGATGGCTCCCACGCCGGCGACGCCGCCTTCGCGAACGTCAACTGCCATCACAACTACGTCTCGGAGGAGCACCACTACGACGCCGACGTGCTCGTGACGCGCAAGGGGGCAATCTCGGCGCGCAACGGCGAGTACGGCATCATCCCCGGCTCGATGGGCACCGGCTCGTACATCGTCCGTGGCCTGGGCAACCCCGAGGCGTTCGCGTCCGCGCCGCACGGCGCCGGGCGGCGGATGAGCCGGAACAAGGCGCGCAAGACGTTCACCGTCGAGGACCTGCGCTCCCAGACCGCGGGCGTGGAGTGCCGCACCGATCCCGGGGTGCTGGACGAGATACCGGCGGCCTACAAGGACATCGACGAGGTCATCCGCTTCAGTGGCGATCTCGTCGAGGTTGTCGCGCGGCTGCGTGCCGTCCTCTGCGTCAAGGGCTGAGCCACATCAGGGACTGGGCCACGTCAGGAACTGGGCGGTGTGCCGAACGGAGCGGTGTGCAGGACTGATCCGGGCTGTCAGCCGGCCGGCCGGCTGACAGCCGCCGGGCGGCACTTCGGTGCCGCTCGGCGGCGGGACCGGCAGGGCTGTCGGACGGCAGGACCACTGCGGCAATCGCGTCGCTGGTTAGGGTCTGATGTCGTTTGCGCGAACGGATCTTACGGTAGGTCCCGCTCGTTGGACAATAAGTCCTGGCATACGACGGTTCTGGCCGGATGGTAACTGTGAGTTATAGATCGATGACCGGCCACAGGGGAACAGGGGAGGGCGTACATGCCCAACGTCCCATCGGTGTCCAACGACGACCTGGCATTCAACGACGATGCGGTGTCCATCGGTGATTCCGTATCCATCGGTGATTCCGCGTCCATCGATCCCGCCGGGCCCGCGGACCCGGCGGAGTCCGCCGCGCACAGCCTCGACGCGGAACGGCTGGAGATCCAGACCGGTGCCATGCACGTCGCGGCCACGTTCGAGCCACCGATGCTCGCGATCGACGGCGACATCGACGCCTCCGTGCTGCCGGCGCTCGTCGGCACGCTCGCGAAGGTCGCCCACCATGGCCGCGGCGACGTTCGCGTCGACCTCGGGCGGCTGCGGCGTGTCGACCTAGGCGGCCTGCGGGCGCTGGTCGCCTCCGCGAGCAACCTGAACCGGGATGGCCGCCGCCTCGTGCTGCACGCGGTCGCGCCCTGGTTGCTGGGCCTGCTCATCGTCGCCGGCTGGGACGACGCGCCGGGACTGCGGGTCGTCGTCGGCCCGGTGCCGCCCGGGTAGCCCGGAGACGGCGCTCAGCCGACCAGCGCGGCGAGCGCCTCACGTAGCGCCCTGGTGTGGGCCGGGACGTCGTCGTCCGCAATTGCCGGGGACATCAGCGCCATCAGGTGGAACGGGGTGTGCCCGTCGACGTCGGTGAGCCGGCTGCCGGCCGCGGACGCGACCACCGCCGGGTAGCTGCCGGGCCACCGGGTCATCCAGTTCATCGGAACGCCGGCGAGCTGCGAGCCGCGAGCCCGTTCGTAGGCGGCGTGGGCGGCGTGGGCGGCCGGATGGGTCGAGACGAATCGCTCCGTCTCCGCCTGGAGTAGCGTTTCCAACCTGTTCCGGTCAACTACCGACATAGGTAATCAGTTTACGGACAGCCCCCCTGGTGCTGTCGGTTACCCGGCAGCGGCAAGGTAGCAGGTCTTGACTGCGCCTAATGTCCTCCCATCGTGCTGTTTGGGAGGGGAGGCGCTATGGGGCGAAAGATCGCTCTTCCGTTGTTGGCGACTGTCACGGCCGGACTTCTGGTCGTCAGTGGGTGTTCGAGCTCGTCCGATTCATCCGCGGGCCCGCCTGCCCCCAGCCCGTCCAGCGCCGCGCAGACGGCCGAGCCGGCGCCGACCGTCACGGACACGGCGCTCGCCGCCGACGAGTCGCTGCCGCCGGGTGGCCAGCAGGGCCTGTTCGACCTCAACGACGACGGGACACTCGATCCCACCTGCGGCACCCAGGACTTCGGCGCCGGACTCGTGCTACGCATTCCCTGCGGGGACTTCAGTGGCTATGCGCACACCCCGGAGGACGGCACGACGCTGGTGCCGGACTCGCTCTACCGGCTCCCCGGCCCGGACGTCGACCTCACCGGGATCTCCGGCGGGAACATCCAGGCGATCGACGACGCCGGCCGCGAGGTCTTCATCCTCATCTTCAACAGCGACGCGCTGTTCGACACCGGCAGCGACACCATCAACAGCACCGACACGATGGACGCGACCATAAAACTGATCAACACGCACTACGCGGACGGTGACATCCAGCTGCGCGGCCACACCGACGCGACGGGTTCCGCCAGTGTCAACCAGCCCCTGTCGGAACGGCGGGCCGCCGCCGTCAGGAGCTACTTCGCCGACCACGGGATCAGGGCCGCGTCGATGACGTCCGTCGGTTTCGGCAGCACCCGTCCGGTCGTCCTGGAGACCAACCCGGACGGCTCCGCCAACCCCGCGGGCCAGCACTTCAACCGCCGCGTCGAGGTCGTCGTCCGCCTGCCCAAGAAATAACGCGCACCGGCCCGCGCCCGCTCGCCTGGCGCCGCTCGCCTGGCGCCGCTGTGGCACCAGGCGAGCGGTGCCAGGCGCTAGGCCGCGCTGGTGGCGCCGATGACGGCGGTGAGCTGGGCGGCGTCGGCGGTGGCGGACTTCTCGGCGCGGCCGGCGAAGATCTCGCGGAGGAAGACACCCGTGTGGCTGGTCTCGTTCGCCGCGACCTTCTCCGGGGTGCCCTCGGCGACGACCCGGCCGCCGCCGGTACCGCCCTCCGGGCCCATGTCGATGATCCAGTCGGCGGTCTTGATGACGTCGAGGTTGTGCTCGATGACGATGACGGTGTTGCCGGCGTCGACGAGGCGGCCGAGCACGCCGAGCAGCTTGCGGATGTCCTCGAAGTGCAGGCCGGTGGTCGGCTCGTCGAGGACGTAGATGGTGCGGCCGGTGGAGCGGCGCTGCAGCTCGGAGGCCAGCTTGACCCGCTGCGCCTCGCCGCCGGACAGCGTCGGCGCCGACTGGCCGAGCCGGACGTAGCCGAGGCCCACGTCGTTGAGGGTGCGCAGGTGGCGGGCGATCGCCGGGACGGCGGCGAAGAACTCGGCGGCCTCCTCGATCGGCATGTCGAGAACCTCGGCGATGCTCTTGCCCTTGTAGTGGACCTCGAGCGTCTCCCGGTTGTACCGGGCGCCGGCGCACACCTCGCAGGGGACGTAGACGTCCGGCAGGAAGTTCATCTCGATCTTGATGGTGCCGTCGCCGGAGCAGGCCTCGCAGCGGCCGCCCTTGACGTTGAACGAGAACCGGCCGGGCTGGTACCCGCGCACCTTCGCCTCGGTGGTCTCGGCGAACAGCCGCCGGATGTGGTCGAACACGCCGGTGTAGGTCGCCGGGTTGGACCGCGGGGTCCGCCCGATCGGCGACTGGTCGACGCGGACGGCCTTGTCGAGATGGTCGAGGCCGGAGACGGTGCGGTGCCGGCCGGGGACCTCGCGGGCGCCGTTGAGCTTGTTCGCCAGGACCGCGGCCAGGATGTCGTTGACCAGCGTCGACTTGCCGGAGCCGGAGACCCCGGTGACGGCGACCAGGCAGCCGAGCGGGAACGAGACGGTGACGTCGCGCAGGTTGTGCTCGCGCGCGCCGTGGACGGTGAGCGCCCGGCCTTTCGTCGGCGGGCGGCGCACCGCCGGCACCGCGATGGAGCGCCGGCCCGACAGGTAGGCCCCGGTCAGCGACTCCTCGCTGGTGAGCAGCTCGGAGACCGGCCCGGAGACGACGACCTTGCCGCCGTGCTCGCCGGCGCCCGGGCCGATGTCGACGACCCAGTCGGAGGCGAGGATCGTGTCCTCGTCGTGCTCGACGACGATGAGGGTGTTGCCCAGGTCGCGCAGCCGGACCAGGGTCTTGATCAGCCGCCGGTTGTCCCGCTGGTGCAGGCCGATCGACGGCTCGTCGAGGACGTAGAGCACGCCGACCAGGCCGGAGCCGATCTGGGTCGCGAGCCGGATCCGCTGCGCCTCGCCGCCGGCGAGCGTGGCCGCGGTGCGGTCGAGGGAGAGGTAGTCGAGGCCGACGTCGAGCAGGAACGCGAGCCGTGCGTCGACCTCCTTGAGCACCCGGCCGGCGATCGACCGCTCCCGTTCGGTCAGCTCTAGGCCGGTGAGGAACCCGGCGCAGTCACCGATCGACATCGCCGAGACCTCGGCGATCGACCGGCCGCCCACGGTCACGGCGAGCGACTCGGGCTTGAGCCGGGCGCCGCGGCACGACGGGCACGGCACGTCGCGCATGTAGCCCTCGTAGCGCTCGCGGCTCGCGTCCGACTCGGCCTCGCGCAGGCGGCGCTCCAGGAACGGGATCACGCCCTCGAAGGCCGTGTAGTACGAGCGCTTGCGGCCGTAGCGGTTGGTGTAGCCGACGTGGATCTCGGTCTCGCCGCTGCCGTGCAGCACCGCCCGGCGGGCCCGGTCGGGCAGTCCCTCCCACGGGGTGTCCATCGAGAAGTGCAGGTCCTCGGCCAGCGCGGACAGCAACCGCTCGAAGTACTCCTTGTTGTGCCCGCCGGACCAGGGGCCGATCGCGCCCGCCGACAGCGACAGCGTCGGGTCGGTGACGACGAGCTCCGGGTCGACCTCCTTGCGGGTGCCGAGGCCGGTGCACTCGGGGCAGGCGCCGTAGGGCGTGTTGAACGAGAACGAGCGGGGCTCGAGCTCCTCGAACGACAGGTCGTCGTAGAGGCAGGCGAGGTGCTCGGAGTACATCCGCTCGCGGTCGTCGTCCTTCGGGTCGCGGTCGACGAAGTCGAGCAGCACCAGGCCGTTGCCGAGGCGCAGCGCGGTCTCGACCGAGTCGGTGAGCCGGCGCTTGGCCGACTCCTTCACCGCGAGCCGGTCGACGACGACCTCGATCGTGTGCTTCTTCTGCTTCTCCAGCTTCGGCGGGTCTGTCAGGGGGACGACCTTGCCGTCGACCCTGGCGCGGGCGAAGCCGGAGCTCTGCAGCTCGGCGAACAGGTCGACGTACTCGCCCTTGCGGCCGCGGATGACCGGGGCCAGCACCTGGAGACGCGTGCCCTCGGGAAGCTCCATGAGCCGGTCGACGATCTGCTGCGGGGTCTGCCGCGAGATGGGCCGGCCGCACTTCGGGCAGTGTGGCCGGCCGGCCCTGGCGAACAGCAGCCGCAGGTAGTCGTAGACCTCGGTGATGGTGCCGACCGTCGAGCGCGGGTTGCGCGACGTCGACTTCTGGTCGATCGAGACGGCTGGCGACAGGCCCTCGATGAAGTCGACGTCCGGCTTGTCCATCTGCCCGAGGAACTGGCGGGCGTAGGCCGACAGCGACTCGACATAGCGCCGCTGACCCTCGGCGAAGATCGTGTCGAACGCCAGGCTGGACTTGCCCGAGCCGGACAGCCCGGTGAAGACGATCAGCCCGTCGCGCGGGAGATCGAGGTCGACGTCACGAAGGTTGTGCTCGCGCGCACCCCGCACGACGAGGCGGTCCGTCATCCGCGTTCCCTCTGTCTACTCGGCTTCGCACGTCTACTCGGCTTCGCGGCACACCCGCGCCAGGCCCGGCAGCCCGCCTGGGGATCGCGGGACAACCATCACGGCGCTCGAACACCAGCCACTAGCCCGGCCTTTGCGTCTTGGCCTCCGAGTCATCCCTGATATGGACAACCTGGGCCCGAGCAGGAGCACTCCCAGCGTACGGATGGGGTACGACACTCCCCGCACGCGGTGCAGCGTCCCGAACGTCCGTTCGATACTAGTCGTCACCCAGGTGGGGGCGAAGCGGGGGCCACACCGGGCCACCGCCCGGTGGTGCCCGTGGCGCTCGCACGCTTGTGCGCTTGTGCGCTGGTGCATTCACCGCACTCCGGCGGCCCGGCGGCCTGGCGAATCCGGCAAGCCGCCTTTTCGGCGTTTCCGGCCTCATTCGCCTGGACGCAAAATGCCTCTTTTCGCGCTTCGAGCCATAATTCGGACGTATGCTTTCTATCTTTAACGTCGCTGCTCGGAAGCGTTTGGGGAGATAACTGGTCTATACGGCTCGACAGATCATCCGAGCCTTCCTCGACTCGCCGGAATAAATGCTTAGACCTGGGCGGCTCTCGTGGTTACGGTGACGCCGGACGTTACGCACGCTTGCCGCCGAAATCACGACTAAGAGCGGCTGGCCCGCGCCCAGGAAGGCGGAACATTGCATAGCCTGCTGGCCGTCGTCGTCTCCTACGGAGGATCTCCACATCTACGGGGACTGCTTTGCGCGCTCTGCGGCCTCACGGCCTGTCGGGTCGCGCTCGTCGAAAACGAGCTCGGCGAGCGGCCCGGCCCCGTGCCCGAGGGGGTGAATGTGTACGCGGGGCACGGCAACATCGGCTACGGCGCGGCGGTGAACCTCGCCGTCAAACGAGAGCTGACGGCGGGGTCCGGCCGGGTGGACGATGAAACCCCGGAGTGGCTGCTCGTCGTGAATAGCGACGTCGCCATCCCCGCGGACACGCAGGAGATGTTGCCCAAGCTCCTTGCCGAGACGCCGAGCGATGTCGACGTCCTCGGGTTCACGATGCGCGCACACGACGGCGGGCCGGGACGGTCGACCTCGGTGCTGCCGACGACCCGCACGAGCGCCTTCACCGCGGTGCGCGGGGAGGCCGCCGCGGTCACGCGCTGGCCGGCACTGCGGTATCCCATCGGGGCGTTCTTCGCGATCCGTCTGAGCACCTTCCTGCGGCTCGGCGGTTTCGACCCCGCCTTCTGGCTCTACTACGAGGAGACGGACCTGTTCGCCCGGCTGATCGGGTCCGGTGGGCGGATCGAGTGGTGCGACGACGCCTGGCCGGTGTTCCACACCGGAGGAGGCACCGCCGGCCGGGACGCGGAGCTCCAGCGGGAGCTCGGCCGGGCGGCCACCGTCTACGCCCTGCGCCACCGCGCCACCGTCGGCCGCGGCTGGCTGCTCGTCCACGGGGCGCTGCTAGTCCTGCTGGTCGCCCGCAAGGCCGTCCTTCGCAGATGGCCCGATGCCATCAGGGCCGTGTGGATCCTCGTCGGCCTGCTGCAGCGAGCCGCCCTGCCCCGGTGGGAACCCGCGACCCGGTCGCGCTGGCATGCGGTACCCGCCGCCGCCCGGGCGGCGCTCGCCGGTCTCGACTCCATCCCGGCACCTCGCAGCCGCCCGAGAACGGCTGGGCCAGCCGCCGTGTAGGTAGCCGCCGCATGTGGGCCGGTTTATTCCCGGCCGCTGTTCCGCCGTTGCCCAGGCGCGCCCCGGCGGTGCGCAGGAAAGCACTCTCGCCAGCAGCCCTCTCGGCTGGGGGCGCTCTCGCGGCCAGCGCTCCCGCCGCCAGCGCTCGCGTAGGCGGCGTTCTCGTGAGCGGCGTTCTCGTGAGCTGTGCCGCTCGGCGACAATGGCGACGTTGGACGCGTCGGGCCGTGAGGCCGCGAGATCACCAGGGTCGCGCGGCGGCCGGGCGGTGCTGGAGGAGCCATGAGCGTGCGCGGGTACACAGGTGACGTCACGGTTGGCGGCCCGGCCGACGTCCGGGAGCTGCCCGACCTGACGATCACCAAGGTCGCCGTCGGCCCGTTCGACAACAACTGTTACCTGCTGCGCTGCACCGCGACCGGCGAGCAGCTGCTCATCGACGCCGCCAACGAGCCGGACACGCTGCTGCGGGTGATCGGCGACGAGGGCCTGGCCACCGTCGTGACCACACACCGTCACGGCGACCACGTCCAGGCGCTCGCCGACGTCGTCGCGGCCACCGGCGCGACCACCGTCGCCCACCCGGACGACGCGCCCGAGATCCCGGTGCCCACGGCCACGCTGCTGCGTGACGGCGAGGAGATCCAGGTCGGCGAGGTCACCCTGCGCGCGATCCACCTGGTCGGCCACACTCCCGGCTCGATCGCCCTCCTCTACGGCGCCGACCCGGCCGCCCCGCACCTGTTCACGGGCGACTGCCTCTTCCCGGGCGGGCCGGGGAACACCCGCAACGACCCTGCCGCCTTCACATCCCTGATGGACGGCCTCGAGGCCAAGGTCTTCGGCCCCCTCCCGGACGCCACCTGGATCTACCCGGGCCACGGCAAGGACAGCACCCTCGGCCGCGAGCGCCCCCACCTCGCCGAATGGCGCGCCCGCGGCTGGTGAGGCCCGAGAGCTAGCCCAGGCCGAAGTCGTTAGGGTCGCGCTTCAGAACCCATTCCAGCGGGCGGGGACCCGCCGTCGAGTAACCGCCGGTTCCCAGGGTCCGGAAGGTGACCGGCTGGGTGCCCCCCTGCTCGACCGTCCAGTACCGCTCGATGCCCGTCCGGGCGTACTCGGCGACCTTGTCCACGAGGTCGTTCTGCCGCGACCCGCGGGAGACGACCTCGATGACGAGCTGAAGACCGTCGACGGGGACGTAGACCGACGCCACGCCGACGTCGGGGGCCGCGTCCGACCAGACGGTCAGGTCGGGCTGCCGGCCGCCGCCGGTGTAGATGCCGAGATCGGTGCGCAGCCGCTCCTCGTCGACGCCGTTGCGAAGGAACCACGCCGTCAGCCGCATGACGATGCGGGAGTGCTCCGGCGTCGGCGTCATCATGACCCGCAGCTCTCCCTCGTCGCTCAGCTCGTAGCGATGCAGCTCATCGGCCTGGCCCATGGCCGCCACATCGCCGAGCGTGATCTCGGCTGGGACGCTGATCATGGTCATGCGCCGATTGTCTCCGTTCGGTCGACAGATCGCCAACTGGTGCGGCCGGGCGAGCCTGGCCGGCATTTTCCACACCGGCCAGGCTCGACGTCCCCGACCGTGGGGCTAGTCCACGCCGGCGGCGGTCATGCCGCGCAGCTCCTTCTTGAGCTCGGCGATCTCGTCGCGCAGCCGGGCGGCGAGCTCGAACTGGAGCTCCTTGGCCGCCTCGTGCATCTGGTCGTCGAGCTGGCGGATCAGGTTGGCCAGGTCGTGGCGGGGCATGCCGGCGAGCTCGGCGGCGTAGCGGCCGACAGCGTCCTGCTTTCCGGAGCGGGACTTCATCCCGGGCACCGGGGCCTTGCCGCGCGACTGTGCCCGGCCGCCGCCGTACATCTCGCCCTCGGCGTTCTCCCGGACCATATCGTCGAGGATGTCGACAACCTTCTTGCGTAGCGGCTGCGGGTCGATCCCGTTCTTCTCGTTGTAGGCGATCTGCAAGGCGCGCCGGCGGTTCGTCTCCTCGATGGCGGTACGCATCGACGGAGTGATCTTGTCGGCGTACATGTGCACCTGGCCGTTGACGTTGCGGGCCGCGCGGCCGATCGTCTGGATCAGTGACCGCTCGGAGCGCAGGAAGCCTTCCTTGTCGGCGTCCAGGATCGACACCAGCGACACCTCGGGCAGGTCGAGACCCTCGCGCAGCAGGTTGATACCGACCAGCACGTCGTAGTCGCCGCGGCGCAGCTCGGTCAGCAGCTCCACCCGGCGCAGCGTGTCCACCTCGCTGTGCAGGTAGCGCACCCGGATGCCGAGCTCCAGCAGATAGTCGGTGAGGTCCTCGGACATCTTCTTGGTGAGCGTGGTGACCAGGATCCGCTCGTCACGCTCGGCGCGCTGCCGGATCTCGTGGACGAGGTCGTCGATCTGGCCCTTCGTCGGCTTGAGGATGATCTCCGGGTCGACCAGCCCGGTCGGCCGGATGATCTGCTCGACGACACCGTCCGCCTGCCCCATCTCGTACGGGCCGGGCGTCGCCGAAAGGTAGACCGTCTGGCCGACGCGCTCGAGGAACTCCTCCCAGCGCAGCGGCCGGTTGTCCATCGCGCTCGGCAGCCGGAAGCCGTGGTCGACCAGGTTGCGCTTGCGGGACATGTCGCCCTCGTACATGCCGCCGATCTGCGGCACCGTGTTGTGCGACTCGTCGATGACCAGCAGGAAGTCGTCGGGGAAGTAGTCGAGCAGCGTGTGCGGCGCGGTGCCGGCGGCGCGGCCGTCGATGTGCCGCGAGTAGTTCTCGATGCCGGAGCAGAACCCGACCTGGCGCATCATCTCGATGTCGTAGGTGGTCCGCATCCGCAGCCGCTGCGCCTCGAGCAGCTTGCCCTGGCCCTCCATCGTCTCCAGCCGGGCGGCCAGCTCCTCCTCGATGCCGGCGATCGCCCGTTCCATCCGTTCCGGGCCGGCCACGTAGTGAGTAGCCGGGAAGACGTAGACGTCGTCCACCTCGCGGACGATCTCGCCGGTCAGTGGATGCAGGTAGCTGAGCCGCTCGATCTCGTCGCCGAACAGCTCGATCCGGACGGCCAGCTCCTCGTAGACGGGGAACACCTCGACCGTGTCGCCGCGGACGCGGAACGTGCCACGGGTGAACGCGAGGTCGTTACGGGCGTACTGGACGTCCACCAGCCGGCGCAGCAGGACATCGCGGTCGATCTCCTCGCCGACTGCGAGCCGGACCATCCGGTCGATGTACTCCTGTGGGGTACCCAGGCCGTAGATGCAGCTGACGGACGCGACGACGATCGTGTCCCGGCGGGTGAGCAGGCTCATCGTCGCCGAGTGGCGCAGCCGCTCGACCTCCTCGTTGATCGACGAGTCCTTCTCGATGTAGGTGTCGGTCTGCGCGATGTACGCCTCGGGCTGGTAGTAGTCGTAGTACGACACGAAGTACTCGACCGCGTTGTGGGGCAGCAGCTCACGGAACTCGTTGGCGAGCTGGGCGGCCAGCGTCTTGTTCGGGGCCATGACCAGCGTCGGGCGCTGCAGCTCCTCGACCAGCCACGCCGTCGTCGCCGACTTGCCGGTGCCGGTCGCGCCCAGCAGCACCACGTCCTTCTCGCCCGCCCTGATGCGCCGCGCCAGCTCTTTGATGGCCGCTGGCTGGTCGCCGGACGGCTGGTAGTCGGAGACGACCTTGAAGGGTGCGCCGGAGCGCTCCACGTTCAGCGTCGGGCGTTCGAACGTAGTGCTCATGCCTTCCAGAACACCACAAGCCCCCGACAGTTTCCGCGAGAGCCCAAGCGTGCCTGGCCCTCCGCCCGGTTGGGGTGGGAGGGCTGGGGGCACGACAAACGTTGAGTATTGGTAGGGCAACAGCGCACCATCGCGCGAGGAGCTCGGAAGGAGCCACGAGCGCAATGACCACCCATGACGCGGGCCGGGACGGGCGGCTGCCCCGGATCACTGTCCGCCCGGGGCTGGCCGTCTCGGTCGCGGTCGTCACCGCGTTGCTCGGCTGGCTGACGCTGCCGGTCGCGGTCCCGAACCGGACCGGGTCCGCGTATTTCAGCGCCGGCCTGCTCGGCGCACTTCTGCTGCTGGCGATCCTCGTCGTCGCCGATCTGCTGCGGGCGCTCGCCGCCCGGCGGGCCGGGCTCACCGTCCACACGATCGTGCTCGGCGCGTTCGGCAGCCGGCTCGTGCTCGCCCGGCCGTCCGCGCCCGGGGGCTGGCACCGTGGCGGCGACGAGATCGTGTGGGGCGCCGCCGAGCCCTACCCGGCCGAGCCCACCGACGGCGCCCGAGGCGACGGGCCGGACCGGTCCGCGCGGTCCGGGAGCTCGCCCCAGGCCTCCGGCCAGGATCAGCTCTGGTCCGACGGGCTCGACCCGGGCACCGACGCCGCCATCGCGCGCGCCGGCCTGCTCACGACGGGCCTGCTCGGGGCGATCTTCGTCACGCTCGGCGCGCTCGCGCCCGGCGGCACGCTCGCCCTCGCCGCGCAGGTGGCGCTCTGGGTCGGGACGTTCACGCTGCTCATCACCCTGGTCGACCTGCTGCCGTCGCCGCGCACCCCGGGCGGGCGGATCCTGGCCGCGTTCGTGCTGCGCCGCACCGGCGACCGCCGCCGGGCGGAGGCGACGGTCGCCCGGGCGGGCGTCGCCATCGGCTGGATGATGATCATCGGGGGTGTCGTCGCCTGCTTCCTCGTCGGGCTGATCGGGCTGTGGGCGGTGCTGCTGGGCTGGATCGCCCTGGGCACCTCCCGGCTGGCCCAGGCGCGCCAGCGGGCCGGTACGGCGCTCGAGGGGGTGTTCGTCCGCGACGTCATGCTTCCTGCGCCGCCGCGGCTGCAGTCCTGGCAGACCGTGGGTGAGGTGCTGCGAGCGGCCGCGGAGCCCGGCCGGCCGGTGTCGACCGTCTTCACGGTCCACGACTTCGACGAGTCGCTGGCCGGCGTCACGCTGGCCAGCGCCCTGGCCGCCGTGCCGCTCGACGACCGCGATCTCGCCAGGGTGAGCCGGGTGACGATCCCGCTGTCCGCGGTCCCGACGGCCCGCCCGGACGAGCCGCTCGCCGTCGTCGCCCCCCGGCTCGCCGGCCGGCCGACCGTCGGCTACCTCCTCGTCCTCGACGAGGACCAGCGTGACGAGCAGGGACGCCCCCGCGTCGTCGGACTGGTCGGCCCGGCCGAGATCCGCCGCGCGATCGAGACGGCCTCGCTGCGCGGCCGGATGGTCATCTCGTCCACCTTCGGCCGTCCCAACCATCATCCGGGTCGGTAGCGCTCGGCAGCGTTCAGCCGGCCTATGCGTTGGGGCTCGGGGCCGGGTAGACGGAGAAGGCGACGCGCGGCTGGATGGGCGTGGTGGTGAGTTCGGCGCGCGCGATCCGGTCCCAGCGGAACCAGCGCGGCGCGTCCTTGTCCAGGCACCACGCCATCAGGTACCAGTTGCCGCGTGCGTAGGCGAAGGCATGCGGTTCGATCCGCCGGTGGCTGGGCCGCCCGGCCGCGTCGACGTAGTCGATGCTGACGGCGACCCCGTCGCGCATGGCGTCTTCGAGGACCGGGGTGGCCGGTGTGCGCGGCAGGCCGTCGGGCCGCGCCCACAGCCGCGCGGCCAGGTCCGTCACCCTGTCGTGGCCGGCCGGGCCGAGCGCGCTGAGGACCTTGTGTAGCGCCGCCCGGGCTGCGTCGCTCGACGGGCCTGCGGACGACGCGACCAGGGCCACCGCGGCGGCCACCGCCTCGTCCTGCGTGAACTCGACCGGCACCGCCTCGGCTGCCTCGGCTGCTTCGGCCGGCAGCGGAGGCGGCGCCGGCGCCGCCTCCGCTGCCGGTGCCGACGGTCCCGCCAGCCGGCGCTGTCCCGTCCGCTCGTTCTGTCCCTTCGGCTTGCGCTGGCTCACATCGTCACAGTGCCACCTGCGTGCCCGCCGTATGCCGTACGCGCTCGACTTCGGCCGGCCGGCCCGACAGACCGGCCCCTTTCAGACCGGCCTTTCCTGGTCGGCCGCTGAGTCAGGCCGGGCTGGCAGGGCGGCCAGTGCGGCGGCGACGAGGTGGCGCATGAGAGCGGGGCGCGTGCCCTGGTAGCGGTCCAGGAACTCGGCGGGCGGGAGAAGGACTCGCCCGGCGGACTCGTGGCCGTCCGTCCAGGGCGCCAGCTGACGGACCCGCGCGGCATAGACGACCATGTAGGTCAGGTCGTCCTCGCCGAAGTAGTCCGACTCGATGACCTCGGCCAGCGTCAGGTCACCCAGCTCGGCTCTGACCTCCTCCCAGGTCTCGCGCCGGGCCGTCTGCTCGCAGGACGCGTCGCGCCACTTGACGTGGCCGCCGGGCAGGTCGAGGCCCCGCGCGAGGTCCGCGAGCAGCAGCCGGCCGTCGTCCGTCACGGCTACCACGGACGCGCTCGTCACCGCGTCGAACGCGGGCCGAGCCGCCGGGCCCACGCAGGTCAGCCGCGTCGGGCCGCGCCCCGGCCGCCCCCGCAAGGTCGGTCGTCGGTCCTCGTCCGCCGGGCCGCTCACCGCCGTCAGTGTCCTCACCCCTGCCGCTACCCCTGCGCTGTGCCTGTCCGGACGGTGAACCGGGGGCCTGGCGGTCTCAGGTACGCAGGAGGTCGTTGAGGACGGCGTCCAGCTCGTGCTCGGGGTGCTCCTGACCGGCGGGGACGAGCTGCTCGGTGCGCTCCAGGAAGTCGCGCAGGGGCTCGGTCTCGAGGACGACCGTCGAGTGTCTGCCGCCGTCGGTCAGCTGGAGCTGGACCTCGGCGCGACGGGGGTCGGGGGTGAAGCGCACGTTGCCGTCACCGGTCGGTGTCTCGAGGCCGGCGCGCAGCGCGTCCCGCGGGGCCACCCAGTTGCCCTGCGGCAGCGCCGGGTGATCCGGCCGGGAGACCAGGGACAGGCTGACGGCCAGCGGGTCGCAGGCGCGCCAGGTGACGACGAGGACGGTGACCCGCCCGCTCGTCGACGCGTCGTCGAGGACGAACTCGGTAATGACGTCCAGACCCTGCACGGGTGGGTCCCTCCCTCGGTGCGCCTGCCAGGCCGACGACGCCTCGGTTCTCCAGCAGCCACCAGCCACGTTTCCTAGTTGCTGAGTCGAGGGTCGCAGCGTCGCGTCCCAGGTGCCAGCCAGGTGCGGACAGCTTGCCGACAGACAGCCGAATCCCGCGGCGCCGTCGCCGCTGTGCCGTCCCCCTGGTGGCGCTCTCGCGGGAGGTCCCCGGCGGCGGATGCGCCCCTACAGCCACTGCACCCTTACGGCGTGTGCCCTTGCCGCTGTTCGCGGCGTGGCAACACCACCGTGCGCCTTTCAGCCCCGCGTTCCGGGCTTTGTGACGCACCGCCTGCTTCTCTGCCCCCTGATCTGCAGACCATCGGCGATCTGCAGACCATCGGCGGCGGCGCGCACTCGCGCAAGCACGCTACGTCCAAGATACGTGGTAGGCCCCGCCCGCGCTCGCGTGGGTGGGAAGCGCGGGCCGAGTGTGGCTGTGCCACGGTGGGGACGGGTGGCTGTGCCACGGGGAGGACACGGCGTCGACAGCCCCGGTCGGGGACCCCTTGGCGAACGCCAACGCTCTGCGTGATGAAATGGTTACGTGGAGGCGCTGTCTGACCGTGACCCGAGTCGCCGTAGGCTCGACCTATGGCTGATCCGGCGTCCTACCGGCCCCCGCCGGGCTCGATCCCCGAGACCCCGGGCGTGTATCGGTTCCGGGATCCCCATGGCCGTGTCCTGTACGTCGGCAAGGCCAAGAACCTGCGTGCCCGGCTCGGCAACTACTTCACCGATGTCTACGCGCTGCATCCCCGTACCCGGACCATGGTCACCACCGCGAGCTCCGTCGAGTGGACCGTCGTGTCCACCGAGGTCGAGGCGCTCGCGCTGGAGTACACCTGGATCAAGGAGTACGACCCGCGGTTCAACGTCCGTTACCGCGACGACAAGAGCTACCCGAGTCTCGCTGTGACCCTGCAGGAGGAGTTTCCGCGGCTCCAGGTCATGCGCGGGCCGAAGCGCAAAGGGGTCCGGTACTTCGGGCCCTACGCACACGCCTGGGCCATCCGGGAGACGCTGGACCTGCTGCTGCGGGTGTTCCCGGCGCGCACCTGCTCCGCTGGCGTCTTCAAACGCGCCGGGCAGGTCGGCCGGCCCTGCCTGCTCGGCTACATCGACCGCTGCAGCGCGCCCTGCGTCGGGCGGGTCACCGCCGACGAGCACCGCCGGATCGTCGACGACTTCTGCGACTTCATGGCCGGGCAGACCGGGCGTTTCCTGCGCCGGCTGGAAGGCGAGATGCGGACCGCCGCCGAGGCCCAGGACTACGAGCGGGCCGCCCGGCTGCGCGATGACATCGGCGCCCTGCGCCGCGCGATGGAGAAGCAGGCCGTCGTGCTGCCCGACGGCACCGACGCCGACGTCGTCGCCTTCGCCGAGGACGAGCTGGAAGCGGCCGTCCAGGTGTTCTACGTGCGAGACGGCCGGGTGCGCGGTCAGCGCGGCTGGGTCGTCGACAAGCTGGCCGACGTCACCACCGCCGACCTCGTCGAGCAGTTCCTTACCCAGGAGTACCTGGGAGACAAGGACGTCGGCGACGGCGTCCCGGCCGGCGGCGAAAACGGCGGCGAGGGGCGGGCCGACCTGCCACGAGAGGTGCTGGTCCCGGAGCTGCCGACCGACGCCGACGCCGTCGGCGAGCTGCTCGGCCGCTACCGCGGCGGCCGGGTCGAGGTGCGCGTCCCGCGCCGCGGCGACAAGCGGACGCTGTTCGAGACCGTGGAGCGCAACGCGAAACAGGCACTCATGCTGCACCGCACCCGGCGCGCGAGCGACCTGACGGCGCGCAGCCGGGCGCTGGCTGAGCTGCAGGAGGCGCTCGGCCTCACCGACGCGCCGCTGCGGATCGAGTGCTTCGACGTCTCGAACACCCAGGGCACGAACGTCGTCGCGAGCATGGTCGTCTTCGAGGACGGGGTGGTCCGCAAGTCGGAGTACCGCAGGTTCTCCATCAAGGGCGTTGCCGGGCAGGACGACGTCGCGAGCATGTACGAGACGATCAGCCGCCGGTTCAGCCGGTATCTTGCCGAGCGGTCGAGGACCGGCGAGTTGCCCGGCGCGGACGAGGACGCCTCCGTCTCCGGCGAGTCCTGGCCTGCCGAAGGCACAGCCGGCGCCGAGGGCGCCGCGGGCGCGGCCGGCGTCCGGGAAGTCGCAGTGCCGGGTGAGGTCCCCGCCGGCGAGCCGCTGGTGGTCGACGGACGGCCGCGCAAGTTCGCCTACCCGCCGAACCTCGTCGTCGTCGACGGCGGGCCGCCGCAGGTCGCCGCGGCGGCCCGGGCACTCGCCGACCTGGGGATCGAGGCCGGGCCGGGCGGCGTGGCGCTGTGCGGGCTCGCCAAGCGACTGGAGGAGGTCTGGCTGCCGGACGACCCGGACCCGGTCATCCTGCCGCGCACCAGCGAGGCGCTGTACCTGCTGCAGCGGGTGCGCGACGAGGCCCACCGGTTCGCGATCACCTACCACCGGCAGAAACGCTCCGCCTCGATGACGGCGTCGCTGCTCGACGGGGTCCCGGGCCTCGGCGAGACCAGGCGCAAGGCGCTGCTGCGTACCTTCGGTTCGGTGGCCAAGCTGCGGGCGGCGAGCGTCGAGGAGATCGCCGGCGTGCCCGGGATCGGCCCGCGCACCGCCGCCGCCGTGGCCGCGGCGCTCGCGACGAGCGCTCCCGGGGCGTCCGCCGCCCCCGCGCCGGCAGTGGACCCGCTCACCGGCGAGATCCTGGACGCAGCCGCGCCACCAGCCGGGGAAGAGCACGACCGAACAGCGCACGACCGAACAGAGGGAGAGCACGCCGTGACGAGGGGGACCACGCCGTGACCACCGCCGCGCCCAGCGCGCCGCTGGATCTCGCGATCATCACCGGGCTGTCCGGCGCGGGCCGCAGCACCGCGGCCAAGTGTCTGGAAGACCTGGGCTGGTTCGTCGTCGACAACCTGCCACCGGCGCTGCTGTCGACGATGGCGGAGCTCGGCCGGCGCTCCGGCGGCGGCGTCAGCCGGATCGCGGTCGTCGTCGACGTGCGCGGCCGCGCGTTCTTCGCCGACCTGCGGGCGGCGCTCGACGCGCTCGACGACGCCGGCACGCGCCCGCGGGTGCTGTTCCTGGAGGCCAGCGACGACGCGCTGGTCCGCCGGTTCGACCACGTCCGCCGCCCGCACCCGCTGCAGGGCGACGGCCGGGTCGTCGACGGCATCAGCCGGGAGCGGGCACTGCTGGCCGAGCTGCGCGGCGAGGCGGACCTGGTGCTCGACACCACCGACCTGAACGTGCACGAGCTGCGCTCGAAGATCGACGCCGCGTTCGGGCGGCCGGGCGGGAACCGGCTCAACGCCACCGTCGTTTCCTTCGGCTACCGCTACGGCCTGCCGCTGGACGCCGACCTGGTCGCCGACTGCCGCTTCCTGGCCAACCCGCACTGGGTGGAGGCGCTGCGGCCGTTCACCGGCCGCGACCCCCAGGTCCGCGACTACGTCCTCGAGCAGCCCGGCGCCAAGGAGTTCATCGACCGGTACGCCGAGCTGCTGCGCCTCGTCGGCGACGGCTACCTGCGCGAGGGCAAGCGGTACCTGACGCTCGCCGTCGGCTGCACCGGTGGTCGGCACCGCAGCGTCGCCGTCGCCGAGGAGCTCGCCACCCGGCTCGCCGCGACCGGCGTCGGCGTGCAGGTCGTGCACCGAGACCTGGGCCGGGAGTGACGCCGGTGCCCAATGATCCCCGCGGTGTGCCCGGAGGTTCCGTGCCCGGAGGCCGCCTGTCCCAGGCCTGGGCGTCCGCGCCGCCGGCCGTCGTCGCGTTCGGCGGCGGCCACGGCCTGGCCGCGTCGTTGTCGGCGCTGCGCCGCATCACCGACCGGCTGACCGCCGTCGTCACCGTTGGTGACGACGGCGGCTCGTCCGGGCGGCTCCGTCAGGAGCTGGGCGCACTCCCGCCAGGCGACCTGCGGATGGCGCTGGCGGCCCTCGCCGGGCCGGACCCGTGGTCGCGGACCTGGACCGACGTGTTCCAGCGCCGGTTCGGCGGCGACGGCCCGCTGGCCGGGCACGCGCTGGGGAACCTGGTGCTGACCGCGTTGACTGAGAACGTCGGCTCACCGGTGGCGGCGCTGGAGCTCGCCGCCGAGCTGCTCGGGACGTGCGGCCGGGTGCTGCCGCTGTCCGAGGATGGCATCGACATCGTCGCCGAGGTCGTCGGCCTCGACCCGGACGACCCGGCGGCGACCCACCAGGTGCGCGGCCAGGTCGCGGTGGCGACCACCCGCGGCGCCGTCAGCGAGGTCTGGGTCGAGCCGGCGCAGCCGCGGGTCTGCGTGCCGGCCTGTGCCGCCGTCGAGGAGGCCGACTGGCTGGTGCTCGGGCCCGGCTCGCTCTACACCAGCATGCTGCCGCATCTGCTGGTGCCCGAGATGCACAAGGCGATCACCGGCGCCGCGGCGCACCGGCTGCTCGTGCTGAACCTGGTCGCGCAGCCGGGGGAGACCGAGGGCTTCACCCCGGAGGCGCACCTGCGCGTGCTCGCCCGCCACGTCCCGGAGCTCACCGTGGACGTGGTGCTGGCCGACCCGGCGGCCGTGCCGGACCCCGAGGCGCTCGCGGCGGCTGCCGCCGACCTCGGCGGCAGGCTGCACCTTGCGCCGGTCCGCTCGGCGGACGCCGCCGGAGTTCACGACGCGGCGCTGCTCGCGGCCGCGTTCAGCGCCGTCTTCGCGACGTCCGGCGGTGCACCGAGTGATGGTGCGCCGAGTGACGGTGCGCCGGGTGGCATACCCGGCCCGTCGGGCGAGGCTGAGGCTGAGGCCGAGGCGTTGGCGGCGCGCGCGACCCTGACCACAGGGCCATCGAGGGCGGCCGGCGGGCAGGGCCCCGCCGGCGAGCGGCCCTCCTGGCAGGCCCCCCGGACCGGTGGAGCCGGTCTGGGCGGACCGCTGGGCCCTCCAGACCCGCGGGTGACGGCCCGCGACCTCAAGGAGTGATCGGCGTGGCGGCGATGACGGCCACCGTGAAGGACGAGCTCAGTCGGCTGCGGGTCGCGAAGCCCTGCTGCCGGCGCGCGGAGATGGCGGCGCTGCTGCGCTTCGGCGGCGGCCTGCACATCGTCGGGGGCCGCATCGTCGTCGAGGCGGAGCTCGACACCGGGGCGGCCGCGCGGCGGCTGCGCCGGGAGATCGCCGAGGTGTTCAGCTTCCCGTCGACGATCGCGGTGCTCGCGGCCGGCGGGCTGCGCCGCTCGGTCCGCTACATCGTGAGGGTCGAGCGGGACGGCGAGCAACTCGCCCGCTCGACCGGGCTGCTCGACCAGCGCGGCCGGCCGGTCCGCGGACTGCCGCCGCAGGTCGTGACCGGCTCGGCCTGCGACGCGGCCGCCGCCTGGCGGGGCGCGTTCCTCGCGCACGGCTCGCTCACCGAGCCCGGGCGGTCCTGCTCGCTGGAGGTCACCTCGCCGGGGCCGGAAGCGGCGCTGGCGCTCGTCGGCGCGGCCCGCCGCCTCGGCGTGCAGGCCAAGAGCCGGGATGTGCGGGGCGTCGACCGGGTGGTGATCCGCGACGGTGACGCGATCAGCGCGTTGCTGACCAGGATCGGCGCGCACGACAGCCTGCTGGCCTGGGAGGAGCGGCGGATGCGCCGCGAGGTCCGGGCGACCGCGAACCGGCTGGCGAACTTCGACGACGCGAACCTGCGCCGCTCGGCGCGGGCGGCCGTGGCCGCGGGCGCGCGGGTGCAGGCCGCGATGCGCATCCTCGGCGACGACGCGCCCGAGCATCTGCTCGCCGCCGGCCGGCTTCGGCTGCAGCACGCCCAGGCGTCGCTGGAGGAGCTCGGCGCGCTCGCCGACCCGCCGCTGACCAAGGACGCCGTCGCCGGCCGGATCCGCCGCCTGCTCGCCCTCGCCGACAAGCGCGCCAGCATCCTCGGCATCCCCAACACCGAGGCGAGCGTCTCTCCGGAGTTGCTGGCGGACGCCTGAGTCCGCCTGGTGTCGTCGGGCGTCGAGCTGGCGCCATGCGGGCGAAGGCCAAGTGCCGCAGGGGCCCCGCCGATCGGTTCCCTGACTTCTGTCCAGGTTCGACGTCCGGATCAGCGGCGAGCCTGCCGATCGGTGGGGGAGGCGGTCTCTCCGGAGTTGCTGGCGGACGCCTGAGTCCGCCTGGTGTCGTCGGGCGTCGAGCTGGCGCAATGCGGGCGAAGGCCAAGTGCCGCAGGGGCCCCGCCGATCGGTTCCCTGACTTCTGTCCAGGTTCGACGTCCGGGTCAGCGGCGAGCCTGCCGATCGGTGGGGGAGGCGGTCTCTCCGGAGTTGCTGGCGGACGCCTGAGTCCACCTGGTTCCGTCGGGCTTCAGGTCCTCACCCGTTGGGTTAGGTGCCCGAGTGTTGCGGGGCCCCACCGATGGGTACTTAGGCCGCTGACCGGGAGCAATCGCATGCGGGATGTGCATGCGCGCCGGAGTGATTGAGCCCCCCGTTGCGCTTCGGATCCCAACCCGGGGCCGCAAAGTCGTTAGGCTCTGCGGCAACAGAACATGATGGCGGCACGACGGTAGGGAGTCCGCGGACGTGGCTACGCGAGTAGGGGTCAACGGTTTCGGTCGGATCGGCCGGAACTTCTGGCGGGCGCTGGCGGCGAGCAAGCAGGGTGGGCTCGAGGTCGTCGCGGTCAACGACCTGACCAACAGCAAGACACTTGCCCACCTGTTGAAGTACGACACCACGCTGGGAACGCTGTCCGACACGGTCAAGGCGACCGACGACGGCATCCAGGTCGGTGACACCACGATCAAGGTTCTCGCCGAGCGGGACCCGGCGGCGCTGCCGTGGGGCGAGCTGGGCGTCGACATCGTCATCGAGTCAACCGGCCGGTTCACCGACCGCGACTCGGCCGCCAAGCACCTTGCGGCCGGCGCGAAGAAGGTCATCATCTCGGCTCCGGCCAAGGGCGAGGACCTGACCGTCGTCATGGGCGTGAACGACGACGCCTACGACCCGGCCAACCACCACGTGCTGTCGAACGCTAGCTGCACGACGAACTGCGTGGCGCCACTGGCGAAGGTCCTTGACGACGCCTTCGGCATCGAGAGCGGTCTGATGACCACGATCCACGCCTACACGAACGACCAGGTCATCCTGGACTTCCCGCACAGCGACCTGCGCCGGGCCCGCGCGGCCGCGCAGAACATCATCCCGACCACCACCGGCGCCGCCAAGGCGACGGCGCTGGCGCTGCCGAAGCTCAAGGGCAAGCTGGACGGCATCGCGATGCGCGTGCCGGTGCTCGACGGCTCGGTCACCGACCTGGTCGTCAACCTGGCGAAGCCGGCCACCAAGGCCGAGATCAACGCCGCCTACCAGGCGGCGGCCGACGGCCCGCTGAAGGGCTACCTCGTCTACACCGAGGACCCGATCGTGTCGTCGGACATCGTCGGCACGCCGGCGTCGTGCACCTTCGACTCGCTGCTGACCATGTCGACGGGCACCTTCGTCAAGGTCGTCGGCTGGTACGACAACGAGTGGGGCTACTCGAACCGCCTCGTCGACCTGACCGCCCTGGTCGCCGCCCGGCTCGGCTAGTCGAACCGAGCTAGCCGAACCGAGGGTAGAGAACCTGCTGTGACGAGCCGCCCGGTGCCGACAGGCACCGGGCGGTGCCGTCTGTGCCTACCTGCTCCCCTTCCCATCTCCCTTCCTTCTCGATGGAGAAACCACGCGTGAGGACGATCGACGACCTGCAGGTCGCCGGGCGCCGGGTACTGGTCCGCAGCGACCTGAACGTGCCGCTCGACCGGTCCGGCGACACCCCGCGGATCACTGACGACGGCCGGGTGCTGGCCAGCGTGCCCACGATCAGGACGCTCGCCGAGCGCGGCGCCCGCGTGGTGGTCTGCTCTCACCTGGGCCGGCCCAAGGGCGAGTACGACGAGAAGTACTCGCTCGCGCCCGTCGCGGCCCGGCTCGCCGAGGCGCTCGGCCGGCCGGTCGCCTTCACCGGCGACGGCACCGCTGACATCGCGGGTGCCACGGCCGCCGACGTCGTCGCCGCGCTCGGGGACGGCGACGTGGCGCTGCTGGACAACCTGCGGTTCCACCCCGGGGAGACCAGCAAGGACGCCGCGGCGCGGGCCGCGTTCGCCGACAAGCTCGCCGCCCTCGCCGAGTTCTACGTCGGCGACGCGTTCGGCGCGGTGCACCGGGCGCACGCGAGCGTCTCGGACGTGCCGAAGCGGCTGCCGCACGCGGCCGGCGGACTGGTGCTCGCCGAGCTGTCCGTGCTGCGCACGCTGGCCGGCAGCGAGGCCGGCCGGCCGTACGTGGTGGTGCTCGGCGGGTCGAAGGTGTCCGACAAGCTGGGAGTGATCCGGGCCCTGCTGCCGAAGGTCGACGCGCTGCTCGTAGGCGGTGGCATGTGCTTCACCTTCCTCGCGGCCCAGGGTCACGGCGTCGGCGCGTCGCTGCTCGAGAGCGAGATGATCGGCACCTGCAAGGACCTGCTCGCCGAGGGCGGCGACCGGATCGTGCTGCCGACGGACGTCGTCATCGCCGACCGGTTCGCCGCGGACGCGGCCACGGAGGTCGTGCCGGCGGCCGGCATCCGGGACGGCTGGCTCGGGCTCGACATCGGCCCCGAGTCCACCGCGCTGTTCGCAAGCAAACTGGCCGGCGCAGGGACGATCTTCTGGAACGGGCCGATGGGCGTCTTCGAGATGGCGCCGTTCGCCGCTGGAACGAAGGGCGTCGCCGAGGCTGTCGCCGCCCAGTCAGACCCGCACTCGGCCACCGGTGTCACAGCGTTCTCCGTCGTGGGTGGCGGCGACTCGGCCGCGGCCGTGCGCACGCTCGGCATCCCCGAGTCGTCGTTCAGCCACATCTCCACCGGCGGCGGGGCGAGTCTCGAGTTCCTCGAGGGCAAGGCCCTGCCCGGCGTCGCGGCGCTGGAGGTCTGAGAAACCATGACTCCTCCTCCGCTGGGGCGCCCGGCTGGCAAGCCCGCTGGCAGCCCGAAGCCGAAGGGCACCGGCCGGCGCACGCTCGTCGCCGGCAACTGGAAGATGAACCTCAACCACCTCGAGGCGATCGCCCTCGTCCAGAAGATCGTTTATGGTCTCAAGCCGGACGAGCTGGAGCGGGTGGAGACGGTCGTCTTCCCGCCGTTCATCGACCTGCGCAGCGTGCAGACGACAGTCGACGGGGACAAGCTGGCGATCGACTACGGCGCTCAGGACCTCTCGCCGTTCGACTCGGGTGCGCACACCGGCGACGTCAGCGGGTCGATGCTGGCCAAGCTGGGCTGCACGTACGTGATCGTGGGGCATTCGGAGCGGCGTACCGACCACCACGAGACGGACGCCGTGGTCGCGGCAAAGGCGCTGGCCGCCTACAAGCACGGTCTGACGCCGATCGTGTGCATCGGCGAGCACGAGGACGTGCGGGTGGCGGGCAACCACGTCGAGCACTGCCTCACGCAGCTGTCCGGATCGCTCGCCGGCGTGACGCCGAAGCAGGCGGAGACGATCGTCATCGCCTACGAGCCGGTCTGGGCCATCGGTACCGGCCGGACGGCCTCGGCGCAGGACGCGCAGGACATGTGCGCGGCCGTGCGCGGCCGGCTCGCCGAGCTGTTCACCCCCGAGATCGCCGCGGGGATACGGGTGCTCTACGGTGGGTCGGTGAAGGCGTCGAACGCCGCCGAGCTGTTCACCATGCCCGACGTCGACGGCGGTTTGGTCGGCGGCGCGAGCCTGCAGGCCGAGGAGTTCGCCGCGATCGTGCGCAGCGGCCCGCCGCTGTGACATTGGTCCGCTCCGTGCGGGCAGCGCGCTACGGCCTCGTGCTCGCTTCGCTCCCACGAGACCTCCGCGCGCTGTCCTCCTCCGCGGACGGTGCCCTCCGGCGACCTCCGCTGCGGCCCAACCACGTCGCTTCGCTCGTGGCCGGGCCTCCGCGGAGGCGCGCCTCCGGGCCAGCTCAGGTGCGTTGCGCTGGAACGTTATGAACGGGATCGACGCCCAGGGTGGGTTGATTTCGCTGCGTTCGTGGCCGGGCTTCGGCGGAGGTGCGCCTCCGGGCCAGCTCAGGTGCGTTGCGCTGGAACGTTGCGAACGGGATCGACGCCCAGCGTGGGGTTGACTTCGCTGCGCTCGTGGCCGGGCCTCCGCGGAGGTGCGCCTCCGGGCCAGCTCGGGTGCGTTGCGCTGGAACGTTATGAACGGGATCGACGCCCAGTGTGGGGTTGACTTCGCTGCGCTCGTGGCCGGGCCTCCGCGGAGGTGCGCCTCCGGGCCAGCTCGGTTGCGTTGCGCTTGAACGTTGTGAACGCGGCATTCCGAAACCAACGTTCAGAAACCATCCCAGCATCGGTGCCACCGGGCCCGGGCCGCGATCAGCGGCCCGGGCCCGGTGCTTTCTGGTCCGCTCCGTCCGGCGCGGCGCTTGAATGTAACGGGCGGGGTAGACCTCATCGCGTAGGGTCACCTCGCTTCGTTCGTGGGGCGAGGGGTTGGGCGAAGGCCGGCCGCGAGCGAAGCGACGTGGCCCCCGCGCATGTGCAGTTTCGGGTTTGTGACGTGAAGCGGCGCGCAACCGAGCTGGGTGCGTAGGCGTGCCTCCGCGGAGGCCGGCCCACGAGCGAAGCGACGTGGGTTGGGCCGCAGCGGAGGTCGCCGGAGCACCCGTCCGCGGAGGAGGACGCCGCGCGGAGGTCCCTTCCCGAAGCGAAGCGAGGGAAGGGGCCGGAGCGCGGCGCCCGGACGGAGCGGACCAATGTCACAGCAAACCGGTCTGTTACGGCTGACCTGCCGGGCAGATTGCGTTGAGAGCGCTGCAGTCACGCCGGTTCGGGTCTCGTTAACTTGATAGTTACATAACGGTCATTATGTGGCAAGCGGGAAACGTTTCCTCAGCACTTCATAACATCCGCTATCCAGTGTGGCCCCGGTAACGCTACCGTGCGTTGACTTTCGTGCTTCGGGGGGAACGTTTACTTTCGCCTGCCCTGGAGGTGGTTCGTGGCGGTGCCGGTACAGGTGGAGCCAACCGACCTGACGCCAGGGCCGTCGCCGGCCAAACCGGTAGCCGGGCGTTCGCTCTGGCGGATCGCCTGGTCGCGGTTGCGCAGAGACAAGATCGCTCTGGCCAGCGCGGCCTTCGTCGTACTCGTCGTGCTGGTCGCCGTGCTCGCGCCCGCGCTGACCGCGATCGTCGGAACGAACCCTGACGAGCCGAACTACGGCCTGCTGGATGGGCACTCAGCCATGCCGGCGGGGTCATTCGGCGGTATGAGTGCCCATCACCCCTTCGGCGTCGAGCCGCTCAGCGGGCGCGACGTCTTCGCCCGGGTCGTGTACGGCGCCCGCATCTCGCTGCTGGTCGCGTCGCTGGCGACCCTGCTCTCGGTCGTCCTCGGCACCGTTATGGGCCTGATCTCCGGCTATGTGGGCGGCTGGGTCGGCGGGCTCATCGCCCGGCTGATGGACCTGCTACTCGCCTTCCCGCTGCTGCTGTTCGCGATCGCCATCGTCGCGGTCATCCCGGACAGCGCCTTCGGGCTCAATGGCAACACGCTGCGGCTGTTCATCCTGGTGTTCATCATCGGGTTCTTCAGCTGGCCGTACATCGGCCGGATCGTCCGGGGCCAGGTGCTGTCGCTGAAGGAGAAGGACTTCGTCGCCGCCGCGCGGGGCACCGGTGCCGGGCCAATCCGGATCATGGCGCAGGAGCTGCTGCCGAACCTCGTCGCGCCGATCCTCGTCTACACCACTCTGCTGATCCCCACGAACATCCTCTTCGAGGCTGCGCTGTCCTACCTCGGCGTGGGCGTGAAGCCGCCGACCTCGTCCTGGGGCGACATGCTCTCGACCGCCGCGGGCGGCCTGTTCAGGGTCGATCCCACGTTCATGGTCGTGCCGGGCGTGGCGATCTTCCTGACCGTGCTGGCCTTCAACCTGCTCGGCGACGCACTGCGGGACGCCTTCGACCCCCGTGGCGGCGGCTGACCGCTCCGAAGGCGGCTACCTGGGGCCCTCCAGCCGGGTCCAGCACATCGACTACCCGGCGCTGCGGCGAGACCCGCCATACCCGCCATACGACCGGATCCTCCCGCATCGGCGCGGGCCGGCTCCGCGCGAAGCACCAACCTCGGACACCACCCCGGGGCAGCACCGCACACGAAGAGGGGAACCGGATGAGAAAACACTCGGTCTGGATAAAGGCCGGCGTGCTCGTCGCGGCCGCCGGCCTGGTCCTCGCTGCCTGCGGCGGCGGCGATGACGACGGCACCACCGCTGGTGGGAGCAGCTCCCCGGCAGCCTCGGGCCTGCCGACGACGACGGACCAGCTGTTCTACCCGTCGGAGAAGAAGGGCGGCACGCTCAACGCGCTGTCGGGCAGCGACTGCGACTCCTGGGACCCGGCGCGGATCTACTACGCGTCCTGCTGGGACCAGCAGCGCTGGTTCTCCCGCACGCTGCTGACGTACGAGCCCAAGCCGAACTCGGCCAAGCTCGTGCCGGACCTCGCGACCGAGGTTCCCACGTCCCCCGACGGCGGGAAGACCTGGACCTACAAGCTCAAGAGCGGCCTGAAGTTCGAGGACGGGTCCCCGATCACGTCCAAGGACATCAAGTACGGCATCGAGCGTTTCTTCGCCCAGGACATCATCAACGGCGGCCCGACGTTCGTCATTGACTACCTGCAGACCGATCCGGAGTACAAAGGCCCGTACACGGACCCGTCCCCCGACAAGCTTGGCTTGACCTCGGTCGAGACGCCGGATGACAGCACGCTGATCTTCCACCTGAACAAGGCGTTCTCGGACTGGAACTACATCATGGCCCAGCCGGGCGCGTCGCCCGTCCCGCAGGCCAAGGACACGGGTGACAAGTACACGTCGCACCCCGTGGCGTCCGGCCCGTACAAGTTCGACAAGTACGTGCCGAACCAGTCACTGACCCTGGTCCGCAACGACCAGTGGGACCAGTCGACCGACGACGTCAACAAGGCCCTGCCGGACAAGATCGTGATCACCATGGGCCTGGAGGCGGCCGAGATCGACAACCGCCTCCTGTCCGGTGACGCCGACGTCTTCCTCGACCAGACCGGCACGGACATCGCGGCACGCACCAAGCTGCTCGCCGACCCTGCGCTGCGCAAGGCCCGCACCACGGTCGACCTGACGGGCTTCCTGCGCTACCTGAGCATCGCCACCACCGTGAAGCCGTTCGACAACGTCCACTGCCGGCTCGCCGTCGCCTACGCGGTCAACAAGCAGGGCCAGGTGGCCGCGCGCGGCGGCCCGACGGCCGGCCAGCCCGCGACGACGATGCTCCCGCCGACCGTGGCCTACTACGCCCCGTTCGACATCCTCCCGACGCCGAACAACGCGGGCGACATCGCCAAGGCCAAGGACGAGCTGAAGGCCTGTGGCCAGCCGAACGGGTTCTCCACGAAGATCACCGTCCGCAGCAACCGGCCGCTCGAGGTCAACCAGGCGACCGCGCTCCAGGCGGACCTGAAGAAGATCGGCATCAACGCCTCGGTGGAGAAGTTCGACTCGTCGCAGTACTTCTCGGCTGTGATCGGCATTCCGAAGAACGTGCAGGAGAAGGGCTACGGCCTGCACATCACCGGGTGGGGCCCGGACTGGCCCTCGGCCTACGGCTTCTTCAGCTCGATCGTGGACGGCCGGAAGATCCTTCCGCAGGGCAACAGCAACTACGCGGAGCTCAATGACCCGACGGTGAACAAGGGCATCGACGACGGCCTCGCCGCCAAGGACGACGGCGCCGCGCAGGCGGCGTGGACCACGGTCGACAAGGCCGTCGTCCAGTCGGGTGCCTACGTCCCGCTGATCTACGACAAGTCGATGAACCTGTACAGCGACCGGGTGACGAACGTCTTCTACACGCCCGGCTACAACATGATCAGCTTTGCCGCGCTGGGCGTGGTGAGATAGCCGGCGGCCGGCCGCGGCCGGCCGCGGGGAACACCTGAGGGCCGCCGGGTGCGCGACGCTTCGACACCGTCATTGTCGCGCACCCTTCGGCCCAAGCCGTCAGCCCGGCCGCCGGGTGGGCTCAGTCCACCCGGCGGCCGGGCCCGCACGGCGAAGCGCCCGCGCGGCGACGCAAGGCCCCCGAAACGCTGACAGAAGCGGAGACCACCAGACATGGCTGGATTCGTGATCCGCCGGGCGCTCGGCGGGATCGTGATCCTCTGGCTCATCAGCGTCGTCACGTTCCTGCTGTTCTTCCTGGTGCCCAAGGTGCTGGGATCAAACCCGGCGATCCTGTTCGCCGGCCGGTCCCCGAGCGAGGCGGCCGTCGCCGGCGTGACGAAGAAGCTGGGCCTGGACCAGCCGATCGTCGTGCAGTATTGGCACTTCCTCGCGGGGATCTTCGTCGGCCGGCACTTCGACGCCGGGCCGGACACGACCTGGTGCCCGCCGCCCTGCTTCGGCTACTCGTTCAAGAACAGCGAGCCGGTCTGGACGGAGATCACCCGGGCGCTGCCGGTCACCGTCTCGCTGGCACTCGGCGCCGCGGTGCTGTTCCTCGTCACGGGCGTGAGCATCGGGGTCGTGACGGCGCTCAACCGCGGCCGGTTCCTCGACCGGGCGGCCATGACCGTCGCCCTCGGCGCCGTCTCACTGCCCGTCTACTTCACCGGCCTGGTCCTGCTGCTTCTCGTCAGCTACCAGTGGAGGCTGTTCCCGAACATCCACTACGTGAGCTTCCTGGACAACCCGCTGCTGTGGGCGCGTAACCTGCTGCCGGCGTGGATCGTGCTCGCGTTCCTCTACTCGGCGATGTACGCGCGGCTGACCCGGGCGAGCATGCTCGACGTTCTCGGCGAGGACTATGTCCGTACCGCCCGGGCCAAGGGCCTGCCGGAGCGCACCGTCGTCGGGAAGCACGCGCTGCGCGCCGCGCTGACACCCGTGGTGACGATCTTCGGCCTCGACCTCGGCTCGCTGCTCGGCGGCGCGGTGCTGACGGAGACCACCTTCGGCTTCCGCGGGCTCGGGAAGACATCCATCGAGGCCATCTCGACCGGCGACCTGCCGACCATTCTCGGCGTCACCATCTTCGCCGCCGGCTTCGTGGTCCTCGCGAACATCCTCGTCGACGTGTTCTACGCGGTGGTCGACCCCCGGGTACGCCCGACATGACTGTGTTTCTGGTTCGCTCCGTCCGGGCGCGGCGCTCCGGCCCCGTACTCGCTTCGCTCCCACGGGACCTCCGCGCCGCGTCCTCCTCCGCTCACGGGCGCTCCGGCGACCTGCGCTGCGGCCCAACCCACGTCGCTTCGCTCGTGGGCCGGGCCTCCGCGCAGGCGCGCCTCCGCGCCCAGCGCGGTTGCGCTGCGCTGGAAGGTTGTGAGCGCGTTGAAGCTGTCGTCGTGGGGCCCACGTCGCTTCGCTCGTGGGGGGCGGTCGCCTCTGATCGGAGCGAAAGACTCCGGTCACCACTCCAGACGATCCACGAGCGAAGCGAAGTGGCTCCGCGACAAGGGCGGTTCGGTTTGCTGACGTGTAGCGGCAGGCGACCGAGCTGGGTGCGCAGGCGCGCCTCCGCGGAGGCCTGCCCACGGAGCGAAGCGAGCGTGGGCGGAGGTCCCGTGGGAGCGAAGCGAGTACGGGGCCGGAGCGCGGTGCCCGGACGGAGCGAACCAGAAATACAGGGAGTGAGATGACCGAGCAGCCGGAGCGCGAGCCCACGCCCGACCAGCCCGCGAGCGGCCCTACCGCCCAGGCCGACCGGCCCTATCTCGACGTCCGTGACCTGAAGGTCATGTTCCGTACCGACGACGGCGACGTGCACGCCGTCAACGGGCTGTCGTTCGCCCTCGAGCGTGGCAGGACGCTCGGCATCGTCGGGGAGTCCGGCTCGGGCAAGAGCGCGGCGAGCCTGGCCGTGATGGGCCTGCAGCGCGGCCGGCGCACCACGGTGTCCGGTGAGATCTGGCTCGACGGCGAGAACCTGGTGACCGCCTCGGCCGAGCGGGTCCGCTCGCTGCGCGGCCGGGAGATGGCGATGATCTTCCAGGACCCGCTGTCGGCCATGCATCCGTACTTCAAGATCGGTGACCAGATCATCGAGGCCTACCGGGTGCACCACGACGTCTCCAAGAAGGCGGCGAAGGTACGGGCCGTCGAGCTGCTCGACCGGGTCGGCATCCCGGACGCGCGCCGCCGGGTTGACAGCTACCCGCACGAGTTCTCCGGTGGCATGCGCCAGCGCGCCATGATCGCTATGGCGCTGTCGTGCGACCCGTCGCTGCTCATCGCCGACGAGCCGACTACGGCCCTCGACGTGACCGTCCAGGCCCAGATCCTCGACCTGCTGAACGACCTGCAGAAGGAGTTCAACTCGGCGATCATCATCATCACCCACGACCTGGGGGTGGTCGCCGAGATCGCCGACGAGGTGCTGGTGATGTACGCGGGCAACGCCGTCGAGCACGGGGGAGTGCAGGAGATCTTCAGCGCGCCGCAGCATCCCTACACCTGGGGGCTGCTGTCGTCGATCACCCGGCTCGACCGGACCCGTGCCGACCGGCTGCGCGCCGTGCCGGGCAACCCGCCGAGCCTCATCGCCGTGCCGGCCGGCTGCCCGTTCCACCCCCGCTGCCAGTACGCCGACCTCGCCGGGCCGGCGACGCGCACCGAGCGGCCTACGCTGGAGACGGTGGCGCCCGGCCACCGGGTGGCCTGTCACCTGCCGGTCGAAGCCCGCGTCCGGATCTTCCGTGAGGAGGTGGCACCGAGCCTGTGAACAGCCACGAGGTAGCGAAGCCCGCCGCCGCGGAGCCCGCCGGGGCCGACGCCGAAGCTGAGGCGGCCGTGCTGTCCACGGTGAGATCCGAGCCCGGTCGGCCGGCCACGCTGACCAAGGACGACCGGGCAGCCGAGGCGGCTGAGGCGGCTGAGGCGGCCGACCCGGGCGGCGCGGTCGAGGCGGCCGACCCGGACGCGCTGGTGCGGGTCACCGATCTGCAGGTCCACTTCCCGGTGACGAGTGGCGCGCTGGTGGCGCGCAAGATCGGCGCGGTGCGCGCCGTCGACGGGCTGGACTTCGCGATCCGCCGCGGCGAGACGCTGGGCCTGGTCGGCGAGAGCGGCAGCGGCAAGAGCACCACCGGCCGGGCGATCGCGCGGCTGCTGGAGCCGACCGGTGGCAAGGTCGAGTTCGACGGGCGTGACATCACCCACCTGTCCGCCAGGTCGATGCGGCCGCTGCGCCGGGACATCCAGATGATCTTCCAGGATCCGTACACGTCACTGAACCCGCGGCACACCGTCGGATCGATCATCGCTGCACCGCTGAAGATCGTCGGCGACCTGTCAGGTGACGCCCTGCGGGCCCGCGTCCGGGAGCTCCTGGAGCTCGTCGGCCTGTCTCCCGAGCACCTCAACCGCTACCCACACGAGTTCTCCGGCGGCCAACGCCAGCGCATCGGCATCGCGCGGGCGCTCGCCACCGACCCCAAGCTGGTGATCGCCGACGAGCCGGTCTCCGCGCTCGACGTGTCCGTGCGCGCCCAGGTCGTGAACCTGCTCGGCGACCTGCAGTCCGAGCTCGGCCTGACCTACCTGTTCATCGCCCACGATCTGTCGGTGGTGCGCCATATCAGCGACCGGGTCGCCGTGATGTACCTTGGCACGATCGTAGAGATGGCCGACCGGGCCGGCATGTACGAGCATCCGCTGCACCCGTACACGCATGCCCTGCTGTCGGCCGTCCCGGTACCAGACCCGGCGAAGCAACACCGGCGGGAGCGGATCCTGCTGCGGGGTGACCCACCGACCCCGCTCAACCCGCCCGCCGCGTGCCGGTTCAACCCACGTTGTTGGAAGGCCGAGGACGTGTGCAGGACGGTGGAGCCGCCGCTGGTCGAAATCCAGCCGGGCCACCAGGTCGCCTGCCACTTCCCCGAGGAGCGGGAGCTGGTCTAGATGGAGATCGCGCTGTCCATCGTCGTGATCATCACGAGTGTGATCCTCGTGTTGCTGGTGCTGCTGCACCGGGCGAAGGGCGGCGGCCTGTCGACGCTGTTCGGCGGCGGTGTCTCGTCTTCGCTCGGCGGTTCGTCGGTGGTCGAGAAGAACCTCGACCGGCTGACCATCGCCGTCGGGTCGATATGGATCATCGGCATCATCGGGCTCGGTCTGCTGCTGAAGAGTTGAGCCTGCGCCGCGCCGCCGGCCGGTTGGTCCACCGGCCGGCCGCCCGTCTCGTCCCCGCCCTCGCCGCGGCGCTGGCCGCCGTCCTGTCCGTGGCGGGCTGCAGCGGCTCCTCCGGCCAGCCGGTCACGCCGGCGTCGGTGAGCCCGTCGACGGCCACGACCACGAAGCCCGCCGACAAGCCGGGCGGCACCCTGCAGCTGGTGACCGCCACCATGCCCACCGGCGACCCGGGCTGGGCGACGACGACCGCGGACCGGGCGCTGGCCCGGCTGCTCAGCCGGACGCTGTACGCCTACCCGTCCGACGCGGACGTCGACAACGCCATCGTCCCGCGCCCCGACCTCGCGAGCGGGGCGCCGGAGGTCACCGAGGACCGCACCGTCTACCGGGTGCGGCTGCGTTCGTCGGCGCGCTGGGACACGCCGGTGCCGCGACGGATCACGGCCTCAGACGTGGCCCGCGGGATCAAACGGCTGTGCGCCCCGCCGGCCCCGTCCCCGCTGCGCGGCTACTTCGCGGCGACCATCGTCGGGTTCAACGACTACTGCACTGCGCTGTTCACCAAGCCGATCGACCAGGTGAAGGATTTCATCGAGAGCGAGTCGCCGGCCGGCATCCAGGTGATCAACGACACCGACATCGCGTTCCACCTCATCGAGCCGTCCAACGACTTCGTCGACGTCCTCGCGCTGCCCGCGACGGCACCGGTGCCCTACGAGGCGCTGGACTACCTGCCGAACTCGGCCGACTACCTGGCCAACCTGGTCTCCGACGGGCCCTACCGGATCGAGTCGACCAGCAACGGGACGTACCACCTGTCCGTCAACAGCGAGTGGAACTCCTCGATCGACTTCATCCGCCGCGGGCTGCCAGACCACATCGAGATCCACACCGGGGTGGACGCCGCGACCGCGCAGGCCGAGATCGAGGCCGGCAAGGCGGACATGACGCTGGACGCCACCGTACGGCTGGATCGCGCCATCGCCCTGAAGCAGGCGAACGACCCCAGGCTGGCGGTGCCGACGACCGGGTCGACGGTGCTGCTGGCCGTCGCCCGGCACGGCCCGGCGGCGGCCGCCCTCGACGACCAGGCCGTCCGGGAGGCCCTGGCGACCTGCATCGACCGGATCGCGGTGGTCAGGGCGCTCGGCGGGCCGCCGTTCGCCACAGCCGCGACCCAGCTCCTCCAGCCGACGATGACGGGCTACAGCCCGCTGGACCCCTTCCCGACCCCGTCCGGCGCGGGCGACGCCACCCGATGCGGCCAGGGCCTCGCGAACGCCCCGGGCGGCCCGGTGAGCTCGCTGTCCCTGCTCACCTCCGACAGCCCGCGCGACGCGGTCGTCACCTCGGCGCTGGTCGAGACGTTCGCCAAGGTCGGCGTGAGGCTGGACGTCCAGGCGCGTGCGGCGGCCGACTTCCCGACGGCCGCCGTCAGCCCGCAGGCGCAGACCTGGGACCTGGCGCTGACGACCATCACGCCGCTGTGGTTCCGCGACGCGGGACGGACGGTGTTCCAGCCACTGCTCGACCCGAACTGGGTCGGTCAGCGGCCGGCCGACGGCGGCTACGACGCGACCGACGTGCTGGCGACCATGGGGCTCGCGCTGCGGACGACCAGCGAGACGGTACGCGCCGGGGCATGGGCCGACCTCGAGTCGACGATGCTGCGCGACGTCGCCGTCATCCCGCTGGCCACCGTCGTCGAGCCGCGTTTCCACAGCACCGCGGCGCTGTCGTTCACGCTTGTCCCGTCGATTGGCACTGGCGACCCGGGGAACATTTCTCTCGGCCGTGCCTGAATCCCGTCCGGTCCCGCCAGGCCAGGAGGGCCCCGGACCGGCCCCGTTCGGGGCCCTGCCTGGGCCATCCGGGCGGGCCGGTGGGTCGCGGAATCCCCCGGTGCGTCACGTGGTGGCCACCGCGTCCTACACTCGCCCCAGAGCGAACCGGGTTATACCTGGTCCGACGTCTGACACATCTGAGGTCGGTTCGATGGCTGGCGCCGGACTGGCCTGGCTGGTACTGACTGGCCGACCGGCGCCGGCTTGACCGGCGCCGAGCAGTTGGCTGGCACTGAGCAGAAGGAGTACGCGGACCGTGGCAGGTGGCAACGCCATCCGGGGGAGCCGGGTCGGGGCGGGACCGATGGGAGAGACCGAGCGAGGCGAGACGGCCCCGCGGCAGCGGATCTCCTTCTGGTGCGCGAACCAGCACGAGACGCGTCCGTCGTTCGCCGCGGATGCCGCGGTCCCCGATACGTGGGACTGCCCGAGCTGCGGCTACCCGGCCGGTCGGGACCGGGACAACACCCCGGCGCCGCCGAAGATCGAGCCGTACAAGACCCACCTCGCCTACGTCCGCGAGCGGCGCAACGAGAAGGACGGCGAGGCGATCCTCGCCGAGGCGCTCGCCAAGCTCCGGGGATCCGCCACCTCGTCCTGACAGGGCCCTGAGACCGACAGGGTCCTTGGACTGTCGCAGTCCTGAGACGAACCGCCGCCGCCGCGGCGACGGCTGCGGCGGCGGCCCATACCCGGCGCCGAGGCGATTTGGGGATGTCCCGGAACCCATCGGGCCAACCGGCTACGCTTCGCTCAACCTGGGCCACGGCCCGTGCGTTGCGTGAGAGCGGATCGACGGGCAGGCGGGATGGGGAGCGAAGCCAGCGCCGCGGCCGGTGGGCGCGGACAGGCCGCGGGCCAGTCCGGGCAGGCGGGGTTCGTCGGCCGGCTGATCGCGGGGCGGTACCGGCTGGCGGGGCTCATCGGCGTCGGCGCGATGGGGGCCGTGTGGCTCGCCCGCGACGAGCTGCTGGACGTGGACGTCGCCGTCAAGGAGATCAGGCCGCCGTTCGCGCCCGACCCGGCTGCCGGAGCCGGCGGGCCCGCGGGGACCGCTGCGCCCGTCAGCGAGGACGCCGACGGCTGGGTGCGCTCGTCCGCCGTCTGGGTGGCGCAGGCGCTGCGTGAGGCGCGCAACGCCGCCCGGCTGCGGGCCAACCCGCATGTGGTGACGGTCCACGACGCCGTCGTCGACGGCGGCGCGCCGTGGATCATCATGGAGGCGGTGGCCGCCCGCTCGCTGCAGGAGGCGGTCGAGGACGACGGCCCGCGCCCCCTCGCCGAGGTCGCCCGGATCGGGCTGGCGGTGCTCGACGCGCTGGTCGCCGCGCAGCGGCTCGGCGTCGTCCACCGGGACGTCAAACCGTCCAACATCCTGCTCGCGCACGACGGCCGGGTGCTGCTGACCGACTTCGGGATCGCGGCCTCGGATGCCGATCCGACACTGACCCAGCCCGCCGACGGGGACCTGCCCAGCGGCACGCCCGCCTACATGGCACCCGAACGGCTGCGCGGCGGCCCGACGACGCTCACCGCCGACCTGTTCGCCCTCGGTGCCACCCTGCTGTTCGCGGCGGACGGGGTCGCGCCCTTCCACCGGGACTCGGTCGTCGCGTCGCTGCACGCCGTCCTGTACGCCCAGCCGGAGCCGGCCCGGGACCTCGGGCCGCTCACACCGGTGATCGCGGGCCTGCTCGCGAAGGACCCGGTCGCCCGCCTCCGGGCGGACGGCGCGGCCGCCCTGCTCAGCCGCGCCCTGCGCGCTCTCGACAGATCCGCCGCCTTGGCGATCCTGCCCTCGCTGCCCCCGTCGCCCCCGTCGCCCGCCCCGGCGGCGCTGCCCCCGTCACCGTCCGACGGCCCCGCCGACAGCCCCCCGTCGCCCGACGGGCCCGGTCCTGTTCCGGCAGCCGGGCTTCCACCGGCGGTGGCCATCCCTCCTGCGCCGGTATCCCAGCGACCGCGGCGAGCCGCACGGACGTCGCCACGGCCTCAGCCGGGGCCTGTCGGATCCGGGCGGCCGGGCGGCACCTCGCAGACGGCTGCCCAGCAGGTGGAAGGGCAGACCAGGCCAGGAGGCACCTCGTCGTCGTCCCGGCCGAGGCCGACGGCGCGCCCGGTCGCCCGGCCGGCCGAGGCCTCGACCGCCACGCCTGTCCTGTTGGGCCAGCTGGACGCGCGTGCCACCGAGTTCGGCAGCCTCGGCGAGCCAGGCGGGCCTGACAGCCTCGGCGATGACGCCGAGTTCGGCGGAGACGGCAGGGACGGCAGGGACGGAGGGGGTGCCCGCTGGGTGGGCGGCGGGCGGTCATCGCCCGTTCCGATGCCGCTCGGCGTCGTGGCGGTGGTCGTCGTCCTCCTGCTCGCGGGCGTGGCCGCCTGGGCCATCGGCGCGGCGGGTGGCGGCGGGAACCACGCGCCGCCACTGTCCTCGCCTTCGTCCATCTCCTCGCCGTCGTCCACGTCGCCTGCTGTCCTGGCGTCGTTCGGCACCGGGGCGGCCGGGGCCGGCACCGCCGGCAGCGGTGAGACCACCGCTGCCGGCGGTGCCGGAGCGGTCCCGGCGGCCATGCTGGGCCGCTGGCACGGCACCGTCACCCAGGGCACGGACCTGACGGGCATCGGGCTCGACGGCACGATCTACACCGTGCCGCCGGCCCGCTTCGAGGTGACGCTGGACATCCGCGGGGGCGAGGCCGACGCGGCCGTCGGCACGTCGAGCACCTCGGAGGGCTGCGTGGCCGACCTCCTCCTGCGGGAGGTCGGCATGCGGGAGATCCAGGTCCAGGAGGTGCTCACCCGCAGCAATGTGCGATGTACCGGCGCGTACCGCCTACAGCTCACCCTCAACGACGACGGCACCCTCGGCTATTTCTACGACGCCACTCTGATCTACTCGGCCGGCCTCGCCACCCTGACCCGGATGTAGACCGAGGCCCGGATGTAGACCGAGATCGTCAGTAGTCGTCCCACGCCGGCGGCCAGTGGATGTGCTCCGTGGTGAGCCGTGGGCGCTCGCCGGCGGGCCACGGCGCGGCGAGGTCCTCCGCCACGATCTCGAAGAGGCCGTGGTCGAACGGGGTGCCCGGGGCGGGGGTGACCTGGACCAGTCGTTCGCGGGTGCCCGCGCGCTGGTGGGTGAGTGCCCGGTGGTGGCAGTAGGGGTTGTTGCCCGCCCGGCCGAAGAAGGTGTGCGCGGTCCAGGTACAGCCGCCCCGGCACACGTCCGCGTAGTCGCAGGACCGGCAGAATCCCCACGTGCCCTCGGCCGCCGCCGGCGTACCGGCCGCCATGTTGATGGCCAGCGCCGGCGCGTCCCGCAGCAGGTCGGCCAGTGGGCGCTCACGGATGTCGCCGGCCGCGTAGTCCTGGGTCGGCAGCGAGGGGCAGCCCTTGATGGTGCCGTCCGCTTCGATGCCGAGTGTGGAGAGCCCGGCCTGGCACCCCGTCCAGAAGGCGTTGCCGTCCGGGTCGCCGTTCGGCGAGCGCAGCAGCCGCTCGTAGGGACCGTAGTACCCGACGTTGTTCCCGGCGTGGATGTGGATGCCGTCCGCCGCGGCCCGGCGTGCCACCCGCGCGAGCATCGGGAAGACGTCGAGGAGCTCGACCGGCTGGAGCAGGATCTCCGGGCGGTCGGCCGCGTTCCCCATGGGAACGGTCAGCTGCCACTGCCAGGCGGCGATCCCGGCGGCGCGCAGCGCGAGGTACAGCTCGGGCAGGTCCGGCGTGGTGAGCCGGTTGATCTGGGTGTTGCACGTGGCGGTGACGCCGGCGGCGCGCAGACGCTCCATCGTGACGAAGCAGGAACGCCACGAGCCGTCGCGGCCACGAAGCCGGTCGTGGGTGTCCGCCATGCCGTCGACCGACACGGAGCACTGCTCGACGCCGGCCTCCCGCAGGCCCCGGGCCATCGCCGCGCTCAGGCGATAGCCGCCGGTGGTGACGGTGCAGGCCATGCCGCGACGGGTGATCTCGGCCGCGATCGTCAGCCAGTCCCGCCGGAGGAACGCCTCGCCGCCGATGAGCGTCACCTCGTCCACCCCCGCCGCCGCGAGCTGGGCGACGAGGTCGAGCGCCTGCGCCGTGGTGAGCTCCGCCTGCCGCGCCTTGCCTGCTCGGGAACCGCAGTGGCCGCAGGCCAGGTTGCACGCCAGCGTCAGCTCCCAGACCGCGTAGGTGCGGCGTGGGGTGGTCCTCGGCGTCGAGGTGGATGTCGGCATCGTGGTCGTCGTCGGAGTGGTCATCGGCAGAGTGGTCCTTGGCAGCGTGGTCATCGGCGCAGGAGACGGTCCAGCAGACGCCGCCACGCTGAACCTGAACGGCGTTCCGGTGCCGGTGGGCGGGAGCCCCGACTGGCCCACAGCGGCGGTGCGCCGTAGACGGGTGCGGGCGACGGTGGCAGTGGTGGGCTGTGGTCCGGCGCCGGAGGCTGGGGCGGGGAGCCGTGGTACGGCGGCGGAGGTCCGGGCGGGGCGCTGTAACACGGCGGCGGTGGCGGCGGAGAAGGTGGTAGCGGTCGTGGCGGTGGCGCGCCGTAGAGCGGTGCGGGTGGGATCGGCGGTGGAACCGGTGGGTTGCCCCAGCGCGGATCGCGCGGTGGTCCGCCGTAGACCGGCGCCGGCGCGGAATTCGACTCGCTGACCCGGCTGGGGCCGGGTGACGGCGGCAAGGACGTTGACGCGCTCGAAGAGGACTGGCCGGGAGCAAAGCGGATCGTGTCGCCGCTCTCGGCTGTCTTGGCTGCCTTCGTCTTGGCTGCCTTCGTCTCCTCCGTCCCCTCCGTCCCTGCCCCCGCCTCCGCCTCCGCCTCTCGCGTCGCCGTCTCCTCGGCGGCGAGTCGCCGGATGATGGCGGCATCCCGCTCGCGGCTGGTCTGCTCGTCTCGTCCGGGGCCTCGTGGCAGGCGCGGCCCGGATGACTCGTCTGGCATGGCCGTCACGTCCCTGTCTCGTCGGCAGGACTGATCCACAACGGTCGATCCCTCCCAGGATGGCAGGTAAATCCGGACGTGAGCCCGCTCCCGCGCGCGTAGGTGGGCGAAGCGCACGCGCTGGCGTGGTCACGATGGTCAGGTTGTCGTTGGCTCCTGGCCGAGGATGAAATGTGGAGATCTGGGCGGTCCGCAGCAGAGAGCGGCGCGACCGGAAAGAATTCGTCATGCTGCGGGCGCGTGCGTTGGTGACTCCGGTCTGCGTGACGTTGATTTTCACTCTGGTTGAGCCGGTGAGGTCCGGTCGGTCCCGTTCAATGTGGTCGACGGCGCGATCAGGGGTCACGGCCGGCGTGGCTGTGCATTGCGTGGTCAATCAAGATCAATATGTGACCTCGTCGATAAAACCTCAGTAAAACAGCCCGCCCATGTTTGATCCGGCCGCCGGCGGGAGCCCACGGTTCTTGGGTTTAGATCTTGGATTTCAGGTGTTCCGCAGGGCGGCCCGGACGTCCATGAGAGCGAAACCGAGCAGGTTCAGGCCGGGCCAGGCAGCGGGCTGGCGGGCGCGGTCGTCGGCGGCCGCCAGCCCGATGCCCCAGATCGCGTCGAGCGGGCTGGCCTCCACGAGGAGGTCGTCACCGGTGCCCAGCAGGAAGGCGCGCAGGCGACCGTGCTGGCCGAACTTGGCGATGTTGCCGGCGACGACGATGTCGTAGCGGTGCCGTTCCCAGCCCGCGTCGTCGTAGCCGCGAACCCGGCGGCCGAGCGACTTGGCCCTCCCCGGATCCGGGGCGGCCAGGACCTTCTCGGCCATTTCCTCGTCACCGAAGAGCCGCGCCTTGCGTTCCATCATGAAATGCTCGGCGCTCGTGTACCGCCTGCCCTCGACGGTGAACACGACCGGCCACCACTGGCTCAGGCAGCCCGGCCCCACTCCGCCACCCGCGGGCGGCCGGTGCCCCCAGAAGAATCGGAAGGAGGGCGCCTTCCCGGCCGCCTCGGCCTGGACGAGCTCCGCCACCGACCGTGGATGCGTCATCGGTCTGCTTCTCCCGTCGGTCCTCATATCGGTCCGCGCATGGGCGTGACGCGAGGCAGTTGATACGACCTGCGGCCCACTTCGCGCGGATGGGCTGCCCACGTAGGCGACGGGGATGGCCGGGTTCGGACGCTAACGCCGACCGCTCCGCCCGCGCCCGCAACCATGGCCGGCGGATCCGCGGCCGGCGGTTCGGTGACGGTTTACGGACCCCACGGGAGCCGGTTCCGCGGGGACGTCCCAGTCCAACGGCAGCTCGCCGCCCGGCGGGAGTTCCCGCCAGCGGTCACGCAGCTCCCGCAACCGTCGCACGGCCACGTGGCCGCCGGCCGGGTCGAACGGCGGCTCGCCGGTGCCCACGCCGCGCCAGGCGGCGCGCAGCGCCGCCTCGACCGCCTGGTCCTCGTCGTCGACCGCCCGGTGCACCGTGCCGGCCACCAGTTCGGCCAGCAGGATGTGCCGCTGGTTCGCGGCCAGGATCGCCTCGGACCGTGCCGCCGCGTCGTGCCGCGGCCGGCCGGAGATGACCCGCATGCTGGCGAACACCGCTCCGGAGGTGACGCTGCCCCAGAAGCCGCGCCCCATCCGGAACTCGCGCTCGGCGACGAAGTGGGCGAGGTCGTGGGGTACGGAGTACTTCCGGTCGTAGGACGTGAGCCGCAGGCTCACACCGTCCGGCCGCGCGATCGACGCAACGGACCCGCCACTTCGCGCCTCGTCCGGCGAGAAGGTCACCAACACGAGATCGAAGTCTGCGCGCCGTCCCGCCGGGCCGCAACGCGATTTCGCCGGTGGCGCGCCCGCACGGCCCTCGCTGCCAAGAATCTTCCCGCGGCGATTTTCCGTCAGCGAGCTTCCGGCCGTCGGCGCCTCAACCGACGCGCGACCCGGCGGCGCGGTCGACGAGCCAGAGGGTGCGGTCCAGGCCGCGCGCGCCCGCCGCGGGCAGGTCCAGCGGGTCGGCGCTCGCCGCGGCGGCGACGGCGTCCGCCTTCTCCTCGCCGGCGGCGATCACCCACACCTCCCGTGCGGCCTGGATCGCGGGGAAGGTGAGCGAGACCCGGATGGGCGGCGGCTTGGGGGAGTCGCGGACGGCGACGACGGGCTCCTTCGCGACCGCCGCGGGGGAGTGCGGGAAGATCGACGCGACGTGGCCCTCGGGGCCGATCCCGAGCAGCAGCACGTCGAACGCCGGCACCGCCGCGCCCGCCGGCGCCCGCGAGGCGAGCGCCGCCGCATACTCGGCCGCCGCCTGCTCGGGCTGCGCATAGCCGCCGCCGACCTCCGGCGCGGCCCCCACCGGGGCGAGGGCGCCCATCTCGAACACCCGCTTCTCGTCGACCGGCACATGGTCCAGCAGCGCCTCACGGGCTTGCAGAGCGTTGCGGTCCGCCGAGTCGGCAGGCACGAACCGCTCGTCACCCCACCAGACGTCCACCTTCGACCAGGCGACCGCGTCCAGCGCGGGGCTGGTACGCACGGCGCGCAGCAGCGCGATGCCGATACCGCCACCGGTCAGCACCAGCGACGCCTCGCCGCGCCGTGCCTGGGCGTCGACCAGTGCGGTGACGAGCCGGGCGGCGGTGGCCTTCGCGAGCAGGCCGGCGTCCGGATGCACGATCAGCTCCATCAGTCGCCGCCTCCGGCCACCGGCCCGCTTTCGGCCGCGGCGGATGCCGGCCCGGTCTCGGCGGACACCGGTGCCGCAGCCGCCGTGGGCGGCTGCTCCATGGGGTCCTGCCAGATGTGCTCGCGGTGGCCCGAGCGCCGGGTCAGGTCGGGGACGCCGCTCCAGGCTGACAGGGCCTCCGCATAGATGGCGTCGTCGTCGAGGCGGCGCAGCTCCTCGGCGAGCAGGTCGCCGACGTCGAGCTGGCGCAGCGGGAGCCGGCGCGGCGGCACCCCCGGCCGGGTGATGGTACCGGCGCGGGAGTCGGCCCGGGTGACGGCGATCTCGCCGTCGGCCACGGCCACCCGGACGGCCTGGATTCCGCGCTTCCCGCTGCCGGCGACGTCGACCGGCACACTGAGCTTCCCGCGCAGCCAGCCGGCGAACAACTGGGCGCTGGGGTCGGCCTGGTCGGCCTCGATGGTGGCCGAGCTCGGGCGGTCGGTACGCCCGTCGAAGGCGGCGGCGAGCAGCGTCCGCCAGCCCGAGATCCTGGTCCAGGCGAGGTCGGTGTCACCCGGTTCGAAGTCGGCGGCGCGCAGCCGCAGGGCGGCCAGCGGGTCGGGGGCGCTGGCGCAGTCCGTCACCCGGCGGTCGGCGAACACGCCCAGCGGGTCGAACGCGATCCGCGTCGGCGGCTCGTCGTGCCACCAGGTGACCACCGGCGCGTCGGAGGCCAGCAGCGGCAGCACCACCGACTCGGCGTGCAGCGCCAGCCGGCCGGACATCCGCATCACGATCGCCTCGCCGGGGCCGAGCCGGCCGCCGATGGAGACCTCGGCGTCGAGCCGCGGGTGCGGGGCGTCGATCTGGCGGCGCACCACGATGAGCAGCCGGCAGGGGTGCGCCGCCGCGGCGGCGGTGGCCGCGTTCTCGGCGGCGGCGACGTTCTTCTCGTCGACGACCACGACGAGCGTGAGCGCCAGCCCGAACGCCAGCGCCCCGGCGGCCCGCCGCTCCGCCGACAGCGCCTTCACCACCGCCGACCCGGTCGTATCCCAAAGCGTCGTCACAGCGAGCTCCTCATGAGGTCGATCATCCGCGGGATCGTGAGCTGCTGGCGGTCTACGGCCGGCGCCAGCGGCGGCCGTCGCGGGCGAGCATCTCGTCGGAGGCCGCCGGGCCCCAGCTGCCTGACCGGTAGGTGAACGGCTTGGTCCCGGCCCAGTACTCCTCGAGCGGGTCGATGATCCGCCAGGATTCCTCGACCTCGGCGTTGTCCGGGAACAGCATCGCGTCGCCGAGCAGGACGTCGAGGATCAGCCGTTCGTAGGCCTCCGGGAGCGCCTCGGTGAAGGCCTCGCCGAACAGGAACTCCATCGCGACGTCGCGGACCTCCATCGCGGTTCCCGGCACCTTGGAACCGAACTTCAGCGTCACGCCCTCGTCGGGCTGCACCCGTACGACGAGCTGGTTGTGGCCGAGGTCGGCGGTGTCGGTGGCGTCGAACGGCAGGTGGGGGGCCTGCTTGAAGCCGATCGCGATCTCGGTGACCCGGCGCGGCAGCCGCTTGCCGGTGCGCAGGTAGAACGGGACGCCGGCCCAGCGGCGGGTCTCGATGTTGAGCCGGACCGCCGCGTAGGTCTCGGTCGTCGACGTGGGGGGGATGTTCTCCTCGTCGAGATAGCCGCGGACCCGCTCGCCGGCGAGCCAGCCCTGCTCGTACTGGCCGCGGATCGCGTAGTGGGCCAGGTCGTCGGGCAGCGAGACCGCGCGCAGGATCTTGATCTTCTCGGTGCGGATCGTCTCCGCGCCGAAGCTGACCGGCTCCTCCATGGCCGTGAGCGCCAGGAGCTGGAGCAGGTGGTTCTGCAGGACGTCGCGGGCGGCGCCGGTCTCGTCGTAGAAGCCGGCGCGGGTGCCGATGCCGACGTCCTCGGCCATCGTGATCTGCACCGAGTCGACGAACTGGGAGTTCCAGATCGGCTCGAACAGCGTGTTCGCGAACCGCAGCGCGAACAGGTTCTGCACCGTCTCCTTGCCCAGGTAGTGGTCGATGCGGAACACGTCCTCCGGGCCGAAGACCTCGTCGACGAGCGAGTTCAGCTCCCGGGCGGACGCCAGGTCGTGGCCGAATGGCTTCTCCACGACGACGCGCCGCCAGCCGCCGGCTGTCTTCTCGTCGGCGAGCCCGGTGCGCTCCATCTGCTTGAGCACGACCGGGAAGGCCGACGGCGGGATCGACAGGTAGAACGCGGCGTTGCCGACGATGCCGTGGCTGGACTCCAGGCTGTCGAGCTCCTGGACGAGCCGGTCGAAGCCGGCGTCGTCGTCGAAGGAACCGCGCACGAACCTGATCGACGACGCCAGCCGGTCCCAGGTCTCCTCCCGGAACGGCGTCCGGGCGCCCTTCTCGGCGCATTCCCGGGCGAACTCGATGAACGGCTCGTGGCCCTCCCAGTCGCGGCGGGCGAAGCCGAGCAGCACGAACCCGGGCGGCAGCAGGCCGCGGTTGGCCAGGTCGTACACGGCCGGGATGAGCTTCTTGCGCGAGAGGTCCCCGGTGACGCCGAACACCACCAGGGCGCTGGCGTCGGGAAGCCGGGGCAGCCGGCGGTCTCGCGGATCGCGCAGCGGGTTGCCACCTGCCGTGGGCGCCACCTGCGATTCCCCCTGTCTCCTAGCTCGCCTTGCGCTGGGCCTGTTCGTTCCAGCGCACTTGGGTTTCCTGCGTTCCACATTGCGTGGTTTTACGTTCCGCCATATTTCGCTTTTGCCTGGCGGCCGGGGGCGTACGCGGCACGGCCCGGCGGCCGGGTGCGTGGCCGGCGACGGGCAACGTCTGGGTTCTACCCGAGCCGGGGGCGGGCCGTGGCTCGTTTGGCCGGTCTGGCCGGGCCGGTCCGCCGCCGGCCGGTCAGTGCGCCTCGAGCTGCCCGCGGACCGCGTCGAGCAGCTGGTTCCAGGAGTCCTCGAACTTGGCCACGCCCTCCTGTTCGAGGACCTCGACCACGTCCTCCAGGTCGACGCCGGCGCCGGCGAGCGCGGCCATCGTCGCGTGCGCCTCGGCGTAGTTCGGCCGGATCGTCTCGCCGGGCACCTCGCCGTGGTCGGCGAACGCCAGCAGCGTCGACTCCGGCATCGTGTTCACGGTCCCAGGCGCGATCAGCTCGTGGACGTAGATGGTGTCCGGCAGCGACGGGTCCTTCGTCGACGTGGACGCCCACAGCGGCCGCTGCGGGCGGGCCCCAGCGGCGGCGAGCGCCGCCCAGCGCTCGGTGCCGAAGGCCTTCTCGTAACGCTCATAGGCCAGCCGCGCGTTGGCGATCGCCGCCTTCGCGCGCAGCGCCTTGGCCTCGGGCGTGCCGATCTTCTCGAGCCGCTTGTCGACCTCGCTGTCGACGCGGCTGACGAAGAACGAGGCGACCGACTGGAGCTTCGAGACGTCGACGCCGTTCGCGATCGCCTGCTCGACGCCGGTCATGTAGGCGTCCATCACGGCGTCGTAGCGGTCCAGCCCGAAGATCAGGGTGACGTTGACGCTGATCCCGGCCGCCAGGGTCGCCGTGATCGCCGGCAGGCCCTCCACGGAGGCCGGGATCTTGATGAACAGGTTCGGCCGGTCGACCATCCACCACAGGGAGCGGGCCTCGGCGACGGTCCGTTCGGTCTCGTGCGCCAGCCGCGGGTCGACCTCGATGGACACCCGCCCATCGGTGCCATCGCTGGCGTCGTAGGCGGGCCGCAGGACGTCGCAGGCGGTCCGGACGTCCGCGGTGGTGATCAGCCGGATCGCCTCGCCGACGTCGACCCGGCGGACGGCCAAGTCGTGCAGCTGCTCGGCGTACGCCTCGCTGGACGTGATCGCCTTCTGGAAGATGCTCGGGTTCGTCGTGACACCGACCACGCTGTGGGTGCTGGCCAGGTCGGCGAGGTTGCCGCTGCGAAGCCGGTCGCGGCTGATGTCGTCCAGCCAGACCGCCACTCCGGCGGCGGAGAGGTCGGAGAGCGGGTTGGTCATCGTTGGGTACGTCCTCTCCGCGGGGGAGACGCCGGGCACAGCGGCTCCCTACCCGGTGATGCATGGCTCATCCGCACAACCGTCGCCAGTTCCCCGCGAGCGGTCCGTGACCGTGGCGACAACTCGTCGCCGCTTCGGCCCGGGTGCGCGGTCCTCCGGCGGCCCAGGCCAACGGGCGTGCGAAAGCGATCTTTCTTCGCGTGCCCGGCGGCCACTGCCTCCAGGACCCCTAGTGTGCCCATCTGGGTCGCCCCCGTGAACAGGATGTTCCTATGAACACCTGGCGACGTCACGTCCCCGGACAGGGGTTGTCCCTTCGGGGCAACCTGCCGGAATAACCACCGTCTTCTGGGGCAACACCGCCGGCGCTCGCCGCATGCCGGCCGGGTGGAACCGGTAGGGAAGGAGGCGCCGCCGGGGGTGGTGCCGCATCGCTGTCCCCTCGCCGTCGGCTCGTGATCGGCCCGGCGGCCCGCGCGCCCGTGCGCCGGTCGGCCGGTTAGACTCCGACACGACGTAGAACGTGACAACCGGTGCCGCCCCGCCACCCGGGGTGAGAACGTGAGGTCGCTCTGTCCACCCTGGCAGTCCTGCGCCGCCGGCAGGCCGCGTCGCGCCCGCGCGCGGCCGGTTCCGGCGTCCGCCAGACGGCCGTCGCGGGCGGCCGGACGGGCCCGGTGACCACCGCTTCCACCCAGACGCCGGCGACCGCGGGCGCCGTCGAGGTAGCCGACATGTCGACCGTTTCGGAGCCCATCCTCCGTACTCCCCGGATCGCCGACGTCCCGGCGGGCGGACCTGCCGGGTCCGCCGGCGGATCGGCTCGCAGGGACTCCGCCGCCGATTCCGCGGGAGCCCCGGCGCCAGCCGTGGCCGGCTCGGCGGCAGAGCCGGCCGCCCAGGACCCTGCGGCCGCCCAGGACCCTGCGGCCGCCCAGGACCCTGCGGGCGGCCTGGCCGGCGGGCGCCTCGCGTTCGCGGTGGCCAAGGCGCGGGCGTACATCGCGCTGACTAAGCCGCGGATCATCGAGCTGCTGCTGATCACCACGATCCCGGTGATGATCCTCGCGGAGCGCGGGCTGCCGTCGCCGTGGCTCATCCTGGTGACGCTCGTCGCCGGCACGCTCTCCGCTGGCAGCGCGAACACGATCAACTGCTACGTCGACCGGGACATCGACGAGATCATGGCGCGGACGAAGCGTCGCCCGCTGGTCAAGGCGACTGTCTCCCCGGTCGAGGCGCTGTGGTTCGGGATCGTGCTCGGTGTCGTGTCCACGCTGCTGTTCGGGTTTCTCGTCAACTGGCCGTCGGCGCTGCTCGCCGACGGCGCGATCGCCTTCTACGTGTTCGTCTACACGCTGGGCCTGAAGCGCCGCACGCCCTCGAACATCGTCATCGGCGGCGCGGCCGGCTGCTTCCCGGTGCTCATCGGCTGGTCCGCGGTGACCGGGACGGTCGGGTGGGGCGCGGTCGTGCTGTTCGGCGTCGTGTTCTTCTGGACGCCGCCGCACTTCTGGGCGCTGGCCATCAGGTTCAAGGACGACTACGCGGCGGCCGGCGTGCCGATGCTCCCGGTCGTGGCGCCGCTGCGCGAGGTCGCCCGCAAGATCCTGATCTACTCGTACGTGATGGTCGCGACGTCGCTGGTCCTCTACCCGGTCGCCGACGCGGGGCTGCTCTACGTGGTCGTCGCGGCCGTCGTGGGCGTCTGGTTCCTGCTGGAGGCCCACCGCCTGGTCCGCCGCATCGCCCGCGGCGAGCCCGCCCGCCCGATGCGCCTGTTCCACTACAGCATCACGTACCTGACCATCCTCTTCGCCGCCGTCGCCGTCAGCCCGTTGCTCTGACCGCACCGCCAGCCGGTCCGACAAGACCGGGCGCAGTGGTTAGTCGCAACCGGGGCATCTGCAGCTCGTCGCCCACGCGGTCCTCGTCGCCGAACCACTCGTCGGCCTCACGGCGCATGCTCTCGTAATTGACCCGTGGCAGTCGGCGATGCCGCTCTACCAACTCTTCGGCACTCAGGCGCTGGTTGTATTCCGGATACTCGTCACTTGCGTCCTGGCGGCCTTCGCAGGCGATGCGGTCAGCTAGCCGAGCCTCGGCCTGGTAGCTGACCCACTCCTCAGGATCGCGCGGAGCCGCTCGTACTGGCGAAGAATGCGCTCTACCCGCGCCTCGTCCCGGTCCGGCATCGTAGCGTCCTCCGCGCGCGCGGCTGGTATACCTGTTGGTATCCCTCCAGGGTATGCTAACGACCATGACCGTCACTACCATCAAGGTGGAGAGCACCGTGCGCGATCGGCTGGCCGCCGTCGCGCAGGCAAGAGGTACCACCATGGCCGCGCTGCTGGACGCCGAGTCGCGTCGGCTTGAGTCCGAGGTGCGATGGGCCGCCATCGAGGAGTCCTACGCGCGGTTGCAGCGTGAAGATCCTGCCGGTTGGCAGGAGTACCTCGACGAGCTCCGTGTCTGGGAGACCGGGACCGGCGAACCAGACAGATCTGCGGCGCTGGAGTGGCCGGAGTACAACAGTTGAGGGTCCGCCGTGGCGACATCTGGCTGGTGTCGCTCGACCCGACGGTGGCCAACGAGCAGAGCGGAACCCGTCCGTGTCTGGTGATCTCAAGCGATCGGTTCAACGCACTGCCGATACGGCAGGCCATGATCGTTCCGTTGACCACCCGCGAGCGTGGCCTTCCGCATCACGTCCCGGTGCGCGACGACGGCGGACTTAGTCGTACTAGCTGGGCGATGTGCGAGGCTGCTCGATTCGTGTCCCTCGAGCGGTTCGGCAAGATGATCAGTTCGGCTTCGGTCGCGACTGTGACTCAGGTGGCGGACCAGCTCACAAGGTGGGTCGCGGACAGCTAGTCACTCAGCCTCTGCCTTAGGCACCTGTGGTGATGGGCGTCGGAGAGGGCGCGAGGCTGACTGCCGCTTGCTCGGTGCTGGCTTCAACGCTCGCCGCAGGCGCGAGTGCTGGGCGGTCGGCCAGGGCGAGCCAGAGGCGGAGGGTGGCTGTCCACATCAGGGTGGCGCCGGCGACGTGCAGGGCGACCAGGCCGGCGGGGATGCCGAGGAAGTACTGGGTGAAGCCGACCGCGGCCTGGGCGACGATCGTCACCACCAGCACGTCGGCCCAGCGGCGGGCCTCCTGGGACGCCTTCGCGATCCGGACCGCGAAGACCATCGCCACGGCGAGGCCGGTGACCAGCATCGCGCCGTCGGCGTGCAGCTGCGCGACGGTGACGATGTCGAAGCCGAACCGCCTGGCCTTCTCGTCGTCGCCGCTGTGCGGCCCGGTGCCGGTGACGACGGTCCCGAGGACGAGGACCGCGGCGCCGACGACGACCAGCACCCGGGCGAGCCAGAGCAGCTCGCGGCGGACGGAGACCGTGACCGGGCCTGCGCCCTGCCTCGCCCGCCGGTAGAGCACCACCCCGTCGACGAGCAGCAGCATCGAGAGCAGGAAGTGCGCGGCGACGGTGGCCGGGTGCAGGTCGGTGAGGACGGTGATCCCTCCGAGCACGGCCTGGCCGAGGAAACCGGCCAGCAGGCCGAACGACAGCCAGACCAGGTCGCGCCGCTCGCGCCGGTCGGCCAGGCGCAGCGCGGCGAGCGGCGTGACCAGCATGACCACGCCCATCACGATGCTGACCATGCGGTTGCCGAACTCGACCGCGCCGTGCAGCGCGTACTGGCTGTGTGGCGTCCACGAGCCGTCGCCGCACTGCGGCCACGTCGGGCAGCCGAGGCCGGAGCCGGTGAGGCGCACCGCGCCGCCGGTGACGACGATCAGCCCGAGGAACACCAGGCTGATCAGGGTGAGGACGCGGAACACCCGCGGGCTCACCGTCGGCAGCCGGTCCCACAGGGCCGCCACCGGGTTGCTTCGACGAGCTGTAGAAGACATCGCGGCCATTCTAGTCGCGGTGGTTCGACGACCGAGCGTGCCGTTCGGCCCGGCGCGGGCCGCCGGGGCCCGTCACGACCGACCCGACCCGGCTCGGCTGTCCGTGCCGGTCATTCCCAGCGGAAGGTCCGGGCGGCCAGGGTCACCGACGCCACCGCCCAGCAGGCCAGGACGATCAGCGGGGCCGCACCGGGGGACTGCGCGTCGGCCAGCACGGCCCGCACGCCCGCGGACAGCGCCGCCGTCGGCAGGCCCTCGGCGAGGACCCGCAGCCAGCCAGGCAGCTCCGTCAGCGGGAACACCACGCCGCCGACGAGCAGCAGCAGCAGGTAGACACCGTTGGCGGCCGCCAGCGTCGCCTCGGCGCGCAGCGTGCCCGCCATGAGCAGCCCGAGCCCGCTGAACGCCGTCGTGCCGAGCACCACCAGCAGCACCAGCCAGCCGATGCCGGCGGCCGTCCCGGGCAGCCGCGGCTCCCAGCCGAGCGCGAGCCCGACCGCGACCAGCAGCACCACCTGCAGCGCCTCGATCGCGAGCACCGCCAGCGTCTTGCCGGCGAGCAGCACCCAGCGGGGCAGCGGGGTGGCACCGAGCCGCTTGAGCACCCCGTAGCGGCGCTCGAACCCGGTGGCGATCGCCTGCCCGGTGAACGCGGCGGACATCACCGCGAGCGCCAGCACCCCGGGCACCAGAAAGTCGACGGAGTCGCGCCCGTCGGAGGGCAGGACGTCGACGGCGGAGAAGAAGAGCAGCAGCCCGATCGGGATGATCAGAGTGAGCAGCACGGACTCGCCGTGGCGCAGGTTGAGAGTCAGCTCCATCCGGGTCTGCGCGCCGAGCATCCGGGGCCACGGGGCCGCGCCGGGCGCGGGCCGCAGGTCCAACGGGGCCGGGGCGACGGATGCACCCGCCGCCGCGGATGCGGCGGCGGGCGCCGGCGAGGTCCCGGCCATCAGGCCAGCTCCGAACCGGTCAGGTCCACGAAGACGTCCTCCAGGCTGCGCTGCTCCACCCGCACGTCCGTCGCCGGCACGCCGTTGTTCGCGCACCAGGCCATCACCGCGGCGACGAACGCCGCGTCGACCGTGCCGCTGACGATGTAGTGCCCGCCGGCGCGCTCGACGGCCCGGGAGCCGACCGGCAGCGCGGTGAGCAGCTGGTCGAGGTCCAGGCGGCCCGGCGCGCGGAACCGCAGCTCGCCCTCCGCGCCGTCGCCCTTGAGCTCGACCGGCGCGCCGGCCGCGACCACGTGGCCGCGATTGATGATCACCACCTGGTCGGCGAGCTTCTCCGCCTCGTCCATCGCGTGCGTGGTCAGGACGACCGTCACGCCGGCCGCGCGCAGGTCCTCGACCAGGTCCCACGTGTCGTGCCGGGCCCGCACGTCGAGGCCCGCCGTCGGCTCGTCGAGGAACACCAGCTCCGGGCGCCCGACGACGGCCATGGCCAGCGACAGCAGCTGCTTCTGACCGCCGGACAGCCGGCGAAACGGCGTGCGCTCGGGGCCGCCGGTCAGGCCCACCCGGGCGAGCAGCGCGTCGGGGTCGAGCGGGCTGGCGTGGTGGGCGGCCACGAGGCGCAGCATCTCGTCGGCCCGCGCGCCCGGGTACATCCCGCCGGCCTGGAGCATGACCCCGACCCGGGGCCGCAGCCGCGGGTCGCGCGGGTCGGCGCCCAGGACGCGCACCGAGCCCGCGTCCGCCCGCCGGAACCCCTCGCAGATCTCGACGGTGGTCGTCTTGCCCGCGCCGTTCGGCCCGAGCAGGGCGGTCACCTTCCCGGCGGGCACCCCGAACGTCAGACCGTCCACCGCGCGGGTCTGCCCGTACGCCTTGACGAGGTCGACGACCTCAACCGCCAGGATCTCGCCCACGCGCCGATCCTACGGTGCCCCCCGCCGCTTCCCGTCGGCATGATCTCGAGGCGGTGACGGCACCGGGCCGACGCGGGGCCGGCCGGCCGGGTGGGCCGGCCCGCCGCGCCGGCCGGACCGGCCGCCGGCGGGCGGCGCGTCGGCGGGGTCGACGAGCGCGCCCCAGGCGACGAGCCGCTCGTAGAGCAGCTCGGGAGTCGTCGAGTACAGCCGCGACAACGACGTCAGGTCGGAACGGCGCAGCCGCAGCACGTCGCGCGTGCTCTCCGAGCGCAGCACCTGCACGATCGCGATCCAGCGCCGCAACGGGCCGGTGCGGGTGGGTGGCAGCTTGCGCAGCCGACGCAGGTCGATCACCAGCGGCGGCAAGCCGTCGGTCTCGCGGTGGTCGGCGCTCGGCGGGACGAGCAGGGTCGCCGGCACGTCGTACAGCTCGGCGAGCTCGACGAGCCGGTGTACCCGCATGACGCGGCTGCCGCGCTCGTAAGCGCCGAGCGTGCCAGCGGTCCACCGGCCGGCGGTGATCTCCTGCACATCCAGCAGCGACATGCCACGCCGGTTGCGGACCGCACGCAACCGGCGGCCCAGCTCGACGGCGTAGTCCGCGTCGGTCACGTTCTCCGTCCGGGGGACAGTGGCGAACGGGAGCGCCAACCGCCCCCCGTAACAGCCTGTCAGGGATCGGTTCCGTAGCCAGTAGATTCGCCGAGATTTCCCCACCCGGATGTGTGGTCTACTCGTATCCCCCGGGGCGGTCCCAGCCCCTGGAGCGGTCCAGGGCACGCAGCCAGTCGGCGTAGAGCCGGTCGCGGTCGGCGGTCGGCAGGCGGGGCTCGTAGCGGGTGGCGGTGCGGCGCAGGGCGGCGAGCGCGCCGCGGTCGGGGAAGAAACCGGTCGCGAGGCCGGCCAGGTAGCCCGAGCCGAGCGAGGTCGTCTCCAGGTTGTCGGGCACGTCGACCGGGACGCCGAGAACGTCGGCCTGGAACTGCATGAGCCACGGGTTGGCGGCGGCGCCGCCGTCGGCGCGCAACTCGGTGACGGGCGTGCCCGCGGCGCTCATCGCCAGGGCCACGTCCCGGGTGCGGTACGCGATCGACTCGAGCACGGCGCGGGCCAGGTGTGCCCGGCCGGTGCCCCGGGTGAGCCCGACGAGGGTGCCGCGCGCCCGTGCGTCCCAGTGTGGCGCGCCCAGGCCCGCCAGCGCCGGGACGAAGTACACGCCGTCGTTGCCGTCGAGGGACGCGGCCAGGCCTGCCGTCTCGGCGGCCGAGCCGATCACCCCGAGCCCGTCCCGCAGCCACTGCACCGCGGCGCCGGTCGCGAGGATCGCCCCCTCGAGCGCGTAGTGGACCGGCTCGCCGGCCAGCTGGAACGCGACGGTGCGCAGCAGCGCGCCGTGGACGTTCGGAGGCGGCGGCGTCGGGCCGGTGTTGAGCAGGACGAACGAGCCGGTCCCGTAGGTGTTCTTGGCCTGGCCCTCCTGGGTGCAGGCCTGGGCGAACAGCGCCGCCTGCTGGTCGCCGACCGCCGCCGCGACCGGGACCGCGACCCCGAGGAACGCCGCCGGATCGGTCTCGGCGTACACGTCCGAGCTGGGGCGCACCTCGGCGAGCAGCTCCACCGGGACGTCGAGCAGCTCGGCCATCGGCGCCGACCAGGCGGCGGTCGCGAGGTCGAGCAGCATCGTGCGGGAGGCGTTGGTGACATCGGTGACGTGCGCCTGCCCGGCGGTGAGCCGCCAGACGAGCCAGCTGTCGACGGTGCCGAACGCCAGCTCGCCGCGGCCCGCCCGGCGGCGCAGCTCCGGATCGCCGTCCAGGATCCAGGCAATCTTGGTGCCGGAGAAATAGGGGTCGAGCACGAGCCCGGTGCGCTCGGCGACCGCCGGCCCATGCCCGGCGGCAGCCAGCTTCTCGCACGCGGCGGCGGTCCGGCGGTCCTGCCAGACGATCGCGGGATGGACGGGGTCGCCGGTGCGCCGGTCCCACAGGACGACGGTCTCGCGCTGGTTGGTGATGCCGACGGCGGCGATGTCGGCGGGGCGGCGGCCGGCCGCGGTGAGCGCGGCCGAGACGGTGTCGACGACGCCGCGCCAGAGCTCCTGCGGGTCCTGCTCGACCCAGCCCGGGCGCGGGTAGGACACAGCGACCTCGGTGTGCGCCCGGCCCACGACCTGGCCGTCAGGGCCGAGGACGCAGACCGTCGTGCCGGTCGTCCCCTGGTCGACGGCGACCACGACACCTTCTGCCACCGCCGCATGCTACCGCCGACCGGCGCCCCGCTGATCTCCGTCGCGGCGCCGGCATCCGTCGGCGCGCCTAACCGAGCGCGCCGAGGTCGACGGCGTCCTTCGGGATGTCGGCGGCGGTGGTCGACCCGTAGCCGGCGAACTCGATGCGGTCGTTCTCGCCGCCGATGACGTCGATCCGCAGCGGGACGGGGTCGCCCTTGGCGGCGGCGAACAGGGTGACGCCGGCCTTGCCGGTCACCTGAACGGCGTCCTGGCCGGCGAAGGTCGTGGCGGTGACCTGGCCGGACAGGCCGTTGAGGTAGTCGGCGAGCGACAGGGCGAGGCCTTCGACGGTGAGGAACCGGTACTGGTTGGCCTGTGCCGGGGTGAGCCGCACCCAGCGGCCGGCGAGCAGCTCGGCGGCGTCGCCTTCGCCGATCTCCTCGTAGTAGCCCTTGTCGCCCCGGATGTAGGTGTCCTTGTCGGACTTCACGACGTCGATCTTGTGGTTTCCGCTGGTGAACGTGCCGCTGGTGGTCGTGCCGTCCATTCGCAGGTCCCAGCTGGACTGGCCGTTCTCGGCGCTGCCGCTGGACAGGCGCCCGGTCACCCGGACGTTGTCGGCATGCCGGAACGCGTCGAGCGCCTTGGTGCCGACCTCGCCGGCCGAGGCCTGCGTCAGTCCGTTGTCCTTCGGCTTGTCGCTGCCGCCACAGCCGGCCAGTATCCCGCCCACCAGCAGGACCCCAGCCAGCGCGGCTACCGCCTTGCCCGGAAGGCCCGATCCTCCCAGCCTCACCCGTCGCATCCGCATCATGCCAGTGTGCACTCTGTGCATCTGGTCACATCGAGGGGGGCCGGATAACGGTTGGGCGATTGGGGCTCGCTCTGTATGTCTGGTCACATTGGATGGGTCTGCCGCATGGGGGCGTCGGCCGCGGTTCGACGGCGCACGGTAAATAGGGCACACTGGTGTTGTGAAATCCAGTCAGGGTCTCGACGCGACTTTGGATGTCGCGGCCTCGGGTGCCGTGGGCTCGTCCGCCACTGTGGCGGGCGCCGACGGCCGTACCCGGGACCGGGTCGTGCGCATCCTGCTGGAGGCCGGACCGTCGACTGCCGCCGATCTCGCTCGCAGGCTTGAGCTGTCGCCGGCGGCGGTGCGCCGTCATCTGGACGCGATGGTCGCCGACGGGACCATCACCCCGACCACGGTGCATGCCCGCGGCCCGCGCGGCCGGGGCCGCCCGGCGCGGCACTACGCGCTGACCGACGTGGGGCACGAGGAGGCTGGTCCGACCGCCTACTCGGACCTGGCCGCCGGCGCGCTGCGGTTCATCGACGAGGTCGCCGGGGTGGGTGCCGTCGCCCGGTTCGCCGAGCGCCGCGGCCAGGAGCTGGAGTCCCGGCTCGCCGTGGCGGTGGAGGGTGTGCCGCAGGATGGCCGGGTCGAGGTGCTCGCGGCGGCGATGACGGCCGCCGGTTACACGGCCAGTGTCTCCGAGGTGCCCAGCGGCACCCAGATCTGCCAGCACCACTGCCCGGTCCAGCATGTGGCCGAGCGTTTCCCCGCCCTGTGTGACGCGGAGACGGCGGCGCTGGCCCGGTTACTGGACACCCACGTCCAACGGCTCGCCACCATCGCCCACGGCGACGGTGTCTGCACGACGCACGTCCCCGCAAGGTCCTCGACGTCCCCGAGCGACGCCACGGCCGGCGACAGCCGGCCGGCGACGGCGTCGGGGGCAACCCCGTGCTCTGGGCCCGTCCTTGGCCCGAAATGACACAGAGGATGACTTACGACATGACTACCTCTGCCGAGACCGCCCTTGAGGGGCTTGGCTCATACCGGTTCGGCTGGGCCGACGCCGACGCCTACGCCGCCGACGTCGAGCGCGGCCTGTCCGAGGCGGTGGTCCGCGGTATCTCGGCGAAGAAGTCCGAGCCGTCGTGGATGACCGACCTGCGGCTGAAGGGCCTGAAGCTTTTCGAGCGCAAGCCGATGCCGACGTGGGGCGCGGACCTTTCCGGCATCGACTTCGACAACATCAAGTACTTCGTGCGCTCCACCGAGAAGCAGGCGGAGAACTGGGACGACCTGCCCGAGGACATCCGGGTCACCTACGACCGGCTCGGCATCCCGGAGGCGGAGAAGCAGCGCCTCATCGCCGGCGTCGCGGCGCAGTACGAGTCCGAGGTCGTCTACCACAAGATCCGTGAGGACCTCGAGGAGCAGGGCGTCGTCTTCCTCGACACCGACACGGGCCTGCGTGAGCACCCGGAGCTCTTCAAGGAGTACTTCGGCTCGGTGATCCCGGTCGGCGACAACAAGTTCGCCGCGCTGAACACGGCGGTCTGGTCGGGCGGCTCGTTCATCTACGTCCCGCCGGGCGTGCACGTCGAGATCCCGCTGCAGGCCTACTTCCGGATCAACACCGAGAACATGGGCCAGTTCGAGCGGACGCTGATCATCGTCGACGAGGGTGCGTACGTGCACTACGTCGAGGGCTGTACCGCGCCGGTCTACTCGTCGGACTCGCTGCACTCGGCGGTCGTCGAGATCGTCGTCAAGAAGAACGCGCGCTGCCGGTACACGACGATCCAGAACTGGTCGAACAACGTCTACAACCTGGTGACGAAGCGGGCCGCCTGCCAGGAGGGCGGCACGATGGAGTGGATCGACGGCAACATCGGCTCCAAGGTGACGATGAAGTACCCGGCGGTGTGGCTGCTCGGCGAGCACGCCCGCGGCGAAGTGCTCTCGATCGCGTTCGCCGGCGAGGGCCAGCACCAGGACGCGGGCGCCAAGATGGTGCACGCCGCGCCGCGCACGTCGTCGCAGATCATCTCGAAGTCGGTGGCTCGTGGCGGCGGCCGGACGTCGTACCGCGGCCTGGTGCAGATCCACGAGGGCGCGACGCAGGCGAAGTCCACGGTGAGGTGCGACGCGCTGCTCGTCGACACGGTCAGCCGGTCCGACACCTACCCGTACGTCGACGTCCGGGAGGACGACGCGTCGATCGGCCATGAGGCGAGCGTCTCCAAGGTGGGCGAGGACCAGCTCTTCTACCTGATGAGCCGGGGCATGTCCGAGGACGAGGCGATGGCGATGATCGTGCGCGGCTTCGTCGAGCCGATCGCCCGTGAGCTGCCGATGGAGTACGCGCTCGAGCTCAACCGGCTGATCGAGCTGCAGATGGAAGGGTCGGTCGGCTGATGGCGGTCATCGACGCCACGGGCCGGCCGCCGATGGTGCCGGCGCCGGCCGCGCCCATGCGGTCGCGTGACCCGGAGGCCCACCCGGTCCCGACCGGCCGGGAGGAAGCGTGGCGGTTCACCCCGCTGCGGCCGTTGAAGGCGCTGATCGCCGGGCAGGAGCCCGACGGGAAGATCGACGTCTCGGTGGCGGCGCCCGAGGGCGTCGAGGTTGAGTTCGTGGACGCGGCCGACCCACGAGTCGGCCGGGTGCTCACCCCGGTCGACCGGGTCGCCGCGTTCGCGACCGTGCGGGCCGGCGGCGCCGTCGCCGTCACGGTGCCGGGCGAGACGGAGCTGACCGAGCCGATCATGGTGAGGCTCCGTGGCGACGGGGGTGTCTGCTATGGCCACCTCGCGGTCGAGGTCGGGCCGTTCGCGCGGGCGACCGTGGTGCTGGACCACACCGGCACGGCGAAGTACGCCGGGAACGTCGAGGTGTACGCCGGCCACGGCGCGTCCGTAACGTTCGTCTCGCTGCAGGACTGGGACGACGACGCGGTGCACGCGGGGGCGCACGCGTTCTCGCTGGGCCGGGACGCGAAGCTGCGCGCAACCCACATCACGCTGGGCGGCCACCTGGTCCGGATCAACCCGACGGTCGACTACCGCGGCCCCGGCGGGGACGCGGAGCTCGCCGGGCTGTTCTTCACCGACGCCGGCCAGCACCAGGAGCACCGCCTGCTGGTCACCCACAAGGAGCGCAACTGCCGCAGCCGGGTGACCTACAAGGGCGCCCTGCAGGGCGCCGACGCGCACTCGGTGTGGATCGGCGACGTCGTCATCGGCGCGGACGCGGTCGGCACCGACACGTACGAGATCAACCGCAACCTGGTGCTGACCGACGGGCCGCGGGCGGACTCGGTGCCGAACCTGGAGATCCTCACCGGTGAGGTCACCGGCGCGGGCCATGCCAGCGCCACCGGTCGGTTCGACGACGAGGCGCTGTTCTACCTGATGGCCCGCGGCATCCCGGCCGACGAGGCCCGCCGGCTGGTCGTGCGCGGCTTCTTCGGCGAGGTGCTCGACCGGGTCGGCGTCGAGTCACTGCGGGAGCGGGTGACCGCCGCCGTCGACGCCGAGCTGGCGGCGGTGGGCTCGTGAGCAAGCTACGCGTGTGTGCCCTCGACGACGTCGCTGAAGAGTCGGCGCTGGGCGTCGAGCTGGACGTCGAGGGTGCGGACGAGCCGACGCCGGTGTGCGTGGTGCGCTCCGGCGGGCGGGTGTACGCGATCCGGGACGAGTGTTCGCACCAGGACGTCCAGCTGTCGGACGGCGAGGTGGAGGACGGGAAGATCGAGTGCTGGCTGCACGGCTCCCAGTTCGACCTGGAGAGCGGCAAGCCGACCTGCCTCCCGGCCATCGACCCGGTGCCCACCTACCCCGTGACCATCGAGGGTGGCGACGTGTATGTCGACCTTCGACCTGACATGGCCGCCGGAGGTGCGAAGGAGGGGCATTTTCACACCTCCGTCGGCCCGGCCGCCGCCAACTTGAAGTGAGGACCTGACGGTGTCGACTCTGGAGATCCGTAACCTGCACGTCTCTGTGGAGACCGACGGGGAGGGGCCGCGCGAGATCCTGCGGGGCGTCGACCTGACCGTCCGCAAGGGCGAGACCCACGCGATCATGGGGCCGAACGGCTCCGGCAAGTCCACGCTGTCGTACTCGATCGCAGGCCACCCGAAGTACACGGTGACCGAGGGGTCGATCACGCTGGACGGCGAGGACGTACTCGCGATGAGCGTCGACGCGCGGGCCAGGGCGGGCATCTTCCTGGCCATGCAGTATCCGGTCGAGGTGCCGGGTGTCTCCGTCTCGAACTTCCTGCGCACCTCCGCGACGGCCGTCCGGGGCGAGGCCCCAAAGCTGCGGCTGTGGGTCAAGGAGGTCAAGCAGGCGATGTCCGACCTGGATATGGACCCGGTGTTCGCCGAGCGCGGCCTGAACGAGGGCTTCTCCGGCGGTGAGAAGAAGCGCCACGAGATCCTGCAGATGACACTGCTCAAGCCAAAGATCGCGATCCTCGACGAGACCGACTCCGGTCTGGACGTCGACGCGCTGCGGGTCGTGTCCGCCGGGATCAACGCGGTGCGCGCGGCCGGCGAGACCGGCACGCTGCTGATCACGCACTACACCCGGATCCTGCGTTACGTGCAGCCGGAGTTCGTGCACGTCATGGCCGGCGGCAAGATCGTCGACGAGGGTGGCCCCGAGCTCGCGGCCACGCTGGAGGAATCCGGCTACGACAAGTACGTCAAGGTCGGTGCGGGAGCGTGAGCGTGATGGCTGGGACCCCGGAGCTCGACATCCCCAACTTCGACATCCCCAACTTCGATGTCGAGCTCGTCCGCAAGGACTTCCCGATCCTCGAGCGGCTCGTGCACGGCGACAAGCCGCTGGTCTACCTCGACAGCGCGGCGACGGCGCAGAAGCCGCGTGCCGTGCTCGACGCCGAGCGTGAGTACTACGAGCTGCACAACGCCAACGTGCACCGCGGCATCCACGTCCTCGCCGAGGAGGCGACGGCCCTCTACGAGGCCGCCCGTGACAAGGTCGCCGCGTTCATCGGCGCGCCGGACCGGCACGAGGTCGTCTTCACCAAGAACTCCTCCGAGGCGCTGAACCTCGTCGCGTACGCCTTCAGCAACGCGGCGGCCCACGGCGGCGAGGCGGAGCGCTTCCGGCTCGGCCCGGGCGACGAGGTCGTCATCACCGAGATGGAGCACCACTCGAACCTGGTGCCCTGGCAGATGCTCTGCCAGCGGACCGGGGCGACGCTGCGCTGGCTGGGCCTGACCGACGACGGCCGGCTCGACCTGTCGAACCTGGACGAGGTCGTCAACCCCCGGACGAAGGTCGTCTCGTTCGTCCACCAGTCGAACATCCTCGGCACGGTCAACCCGGTGGCGACGATCGCCGCCCGCGCCCGCGAGGTCGGGGCGCTGACCGTCGTCGACGGGTCCCAGTCGGCCCCGCACCTGCCGGTCGACGTGGCCGCGCTCGGTGTCGACTTCTTCGCCTTCACCGGCCACAAGATGTGCGGTCCGACCGGTATCGGCGTGCTGTGGGGGCGGCGAGAGCTGCTCGAGGTCATGCCGCCGTTCCTCGGGGGCGGCGAGATGATCGAGCTGGTGACGATGGAGGCGAGCACCTACGCGCCGCCGCCGCACCGGTTCGAGGCCGGCACCCCGATGATCGCCCAGGCGGTCGGGCTCGGTGCCGCGGTCGACTACCTGACCGGGCTCGCGGGCGGGGCTGGGATGGCCGCCGTCGCCGCGTACGAGCACGCGCTGACCGTCCACGCCCTGGATCGGCTCGCCGAGGTGCCCGGCCTGCGGATCATCGGATCGACCGAGGCCGTCGACCGCGGCGGCGCGATCTCGTTCCTGCTCGCCGGCAAGGACGGGCGGGCGATCCATCCGCACGACGTCGGCCAGGTCCTCGACGAGCAGGGGATTGCGGTACGCGTCGGCCACCACTGCGCCCGGCCGGTATGCCTGCGCTACGGCGTGCCAGCGACGACCAGGGCGTCATTCCACCTGTACACCACCACTGGCGAGATCGACGCGCTGGTGGAAGGTCTCAGGGGGGTTCGGAGGTTCTTCGGAGCGTGAAGCTGGACTCGATGTACCAGGAGATCATCCTGGACCACTACCGCAACCCGCACCACCGCGGGCTGCGTGAGCCGTTCGACGCCGAGGTGCACCACGTCAACCCGACCTGCGGCGACGAGGTCACAATGCGGGTGAAGATCGTCGACGACACGGTCGCGGACGTCTCCTACGAGGGTGAGGGCTGTTCGATCAGCCAGGCCTCCGCGAGCGTGATGAGCGACCTCGTCATCGGCAGGAGCGTCGCGGACGCGCTGGACCTCGAACGCGAGTTCCTCGCGCTCATGCAGTCCCGCGGCACGGTCGAGCCGGACGAGGACGTCCTGGAGGACGCGGTCGCGTTCGCTGGCGTCTCGAAGTACCCGGCGCGCGTCAAGTGCGCGCTGCTGAGCTGGATGGCCTGGAAGGACGCCACGGCCCAGGTCGTCGGCGGGTCGGCCGCCGCCGTGGCATCCGTCCCGTCGGAAACCGGGTCCGTTCCCGAGCAGGAGAAGAAGGCATGACCGACACGGCCCACCCCGAGGCCCTCGCCGAGGACGCCCTGCTGCCAGACGCCGTCACCGCGGGTGCCGGTGTGCCCGACGCGGCCTCGTCCGAGCAGCCCAGGCTGAGCGTCCCGCCGGTCGACCGGGCGACGATCGAGGACATCGAGGAGGCGATGCGCGACGTCGTCGACCCCGAGCTCGGCATCAACGTCGTCGACCTCGGCCTCGTCTACGGGATCACCGTCTCCGACGACAACGCCGCCACCCTGGACATGACGCTGACGTCCGCGGCCTGTCCGCTGACCGACGTGATCGAGGACCAGGCCCGTAGCGCGCTCGTCGACGGCCCGGACTCCCTGGTCGCCGACGTGACGATCAACTGGGTCTGGATGCCTCCGTGGGGTCCCGACAAGATCACCGAAGATGGCCGCGAGCAGCTGCGCGCCCTCGGCTTCAACGTCTGACGGTCGCGAGTGGCGTGATCTATGGACGTTTGCCATACTGATCTCTATGGCTACTACGTCGATGCAGCTCGAGAGTGGGCTTCGGGATGAGCTGGCGGAGATCGCCGAGCGGGACTTCGACGGCGTCTCGCTCGGCGAGGCGGTCCGCAGGCTCGTCAAGCAGTACAAGATCAATAAAATCGTCCGGCAGTACGAGGCTCTGCGCGCGGATCCCGAGGAGTGGGCCAGCTACCAGGCTGAGGCCCGGTTGACGGATGGCGTCGCAGGCGAGCTGCTTCCGGACGCGAGCGAGGAGTACCCGGAGTACGCCCGGTGAGCAGACCGCCGAGGCCTGCGCCTTGGGAGGTCTGGCTGGTCGACTTCGGCCAGCCCATCGGCCACGAGCAGGGCGGCCTGCGTCCGGCTGTCGTAGTCAGCTCGGTCACGCACTGCCGGTTCCCGATCGACATGGCCTTGGTCGTGCCACTCACATCCCGAGACCGGGGCTTGGACCATCAGGTGCGCATCGGCTCGCCTGGCGCGGGTCTGAAGCAGCCCAGCTGGGCCCGCACCGAGGAGATCACCGCTGTCTCGACGCTGCGGTTCGCACGGTCGGCGCCGCTGGGCAAGGCGTCGGTGAGCGAGATCGCGAAGCTGAGCGAGTGGCTTCGCGAGATGGTCGCCTTCTGACCGGCAAAAAATCTTGTAACTGTGTGTTTGTGGGTGGGCACTGGAGGTATGTAGACAGTGCCGCCGAGGACGAGTCCGAAGCCAAGCGAGTAAGACCGTGAAGCCAAGGAAAATCGTCCCCGGCGGTTGAAGAGCCCAGATCCAAGAGGATCTGGGCTCTTCTGGGTTGCCTACGCGTCCGTCGGACGCCGTCGGCCCGCCCACAAGACCGCCCGCCCACAAGACCGCGCGAGCGGCTGGCCGGGTCGGTCGGGGCCGCGGGTCAGCCGACGAGGGACTCGTAGAGGCGGGCGGTCTGGCGGGCCACGGCGGGCCAGCCGAACTCGGAGACGGCGCGGTCGCGGCCGGCCCGGCCCATGGCGGCCCCGCGGGCCGGGTCGGCGAGCAGCTCGTTCATGGCGGCGGCCAGCGCAGGCGGGTCGTCCGGGGAGACCAGCAGGCCGGTGACGCCGTCGTCGACCACCTCGGGGATGCCGCCGACGCGGGAGGCGACCACCGCGGCGCCGCAGGCCATGGCCTCCAGGTTGACGATGCCCAGCGGCTCGTAGACCGACGGGCAGGCGAACAGCGAGGCGTGTGAGAGCAGCTGGATCACCTCGGGCTTCGTGAGCATTCCGGAGATCCAGATGACGCCGTCGCGGCGGGCCTTCAGGCCGTCGACCAGCTCGGTCACCTCGGCGAGCAGCTCGGGAGTGTCGGGGGCGCCCGCGCACAGCACCAGCTGGGCGCGGGGATCCAGGTCCGCCGCCGCGCGCAGCAGCACCGGGACGCCCTTCTGCCGGGTGATCCGGCCGACGAAGACGACCGACGGGCGGTCCGGGTCGACGCCGTGGCGCTCCAGCACGTCGGTGCCCGGGTCGGGGGAGTACTCGTCGGTGTCGATCCCGTTGCGGATGACGTGGACCTTCGCCGGGTCGACGGCCGGGTAGGCGTCCAGGATGTCCGTCCGCATGCCGGCGCTCACGGCGACGACGGCGGACGCGGCCTCGATCGCGGTCCGTTCCGCCCAGGAGGACAGCCGGTACCCACCGCCCAGCTGCTCGGCCTTCCACGGCCGGCGCGGCTCCAGCGAGTGGGACGTCAGCACGTGCGGCACCCCGGCGAGCGTGGCCGCGAGATGCCCGCCCAGGTTCGTGTACCAGGTGTGCGAGTGGACGAGATCCACGCCGCCGAGATCCGTCGTCGCCGCGCTCGCCATGGCCAGGTCCATGGAGAAGACGCGCAGGGCGTCGTTGGCACCGTCGAGCCCGTCCCACGGCCGGTGCCGGCGGACGACGGGGCCGGCGGCGGAGGCCGCCGCGTCGACGGCTGGCACGTCCGCCTTCGGACCGTCGGCCTCCTCGGCCTTCGGGTCGCCCTCGCAGTGGACGGTCAGGTCCACGAGACGTGCGAGCTCGCGCGCCAGGTATTCGACGTGCACTCCGGCGCCGCCGTAGACGTTCGGCGGGTACTCCCTGCTCAGCAGCGCGACGCGCATCCTCGTCCTCTTGGTGGTACGTCCTCTGGTACGGCCTGGCCGGCCCGGCGGAGCCTCGCCCGGGCGGCCGGCCCGGCCTGACCGCGCCGCCCGGTCGATCGGTCGGTCGGTCGGCCGCGTCTACTCGACGGTGACGCCCTTGCCGACGACGGTGATGCCGTCCGCGCTGACGGTGTACCCTCGCGCCCGGTCGTGCTCCTTGTCGACGCCTACCTGGGCGCCGGGCGGGACGACGACGTTCTTGTCGAGGATCGTGTCCCGCACGACCGCCCGCCGGCCGATCACTGAGTTGTTCATGACGACGGCGTTCTCCACCCGGGCCCAGGAGTTCACCCGCACCCCGGGGGAGAGGACCGACCGGCGCAGCAGGCCACCGGAGACGATCACCCCGTTGCTGACGATGCTGTCCACCGCCATGCCGGTACGCTCCGGCGCGTCGCGGACGAACTTCGCCGGTGGCAGCGACGGCACGCTGGTGAGGATCGGCCAGTGCGGGTTGTAGAGGTTGAACACCGGGTCGAGCGCGCACAGGTCCATGTGGGCGTCGAAGTACGCGTCGATCGTCCCCACGTCCCGCCAGTAGCCCCGGTCGCGCTCCTTGGCGCCTGGGACCTCGTTCTCACTGAAGTCGTAGACGCCGGCGACGCCCTGGCCGACGAGCATCGGGATGATGTTGCCGCCCATGTCGTGCACGCTGTCCGGGTCGGCCGCGTCGGCGGCCAGCGCGTCCAGCAGCACCTTCGTCGAGAAGACGTAGTTGCCCATCGACGCGTACGTCTCGTCGGGGGAGTCGGCGAGGCCCGGCGGGTTCGCCGGCTTCTCGAGGAACTCGTCGATCGTCCGGCCGTCGGCGGCTGGCCGGATGACGCCGAGCCCTTGGGCCTCCGTGCGTGGCACTCTCAGCGCGGCGACCGTCACGCCGGCACCGGTCTCGATGTGCTGGGCCACCATCTGGCGTGGGTCCATCCGGTACACATGATCGGCGCCGAAGACGACGACGATGTCGGGGGACTCGTCATGGACCAGGTTGAGTGACTGATGGATGGCGTCCGCGCTGCCCGCGAACCACTGCGGGCCGAGCCGCTGCTGCGCCGGCACTGGGGTGATGTAGTTGCCCAGCAGGGTGCTCATCCGCCAGGTGGTGGTGATGTGCCGGTCGAGGCTGTGGCTCTTGTACTGCGTGAGGACCGCGATCCGCAGGTACCCGGCGTTCACCAGATTCGACAGCGCGAAGTCGATGAGCCGGTAGAGACCGCCGAACGGTACCGCCGGCTTGGCCCGGTCGGCGGTGAGCGGCGCTAGCCGCGTCCCCTTCCCGCCAGCGAGCACCAGGCCGAGCACCCGAGGCCCCGGACCCCTCATAGCCCCGGACTCCTCACGTCAACCGCACTGGCGATGACCGCACTGGCGATGACCGCACTGGCGTTTTCGGCACATTACCCAGCCTAGTGGGCCAAGCCCGCAGGTACACGCCCTGGGGGTGATTGCGAGCAGGCCTACCGATAGCCGCACAAGTCCGGCCGATGAACGGGAAACGACGCCTCGGGCCAGGCATTCCGTGCCCGGCGGCGCCGGGCACGGAAGCGGGCCAGCGGCGGGCGGGCGTCCCGCCCGCCCGCTGGCTACTTGCTGCCTGTCCAGGCGGTTTCCTGGACCGGGGAACGGCCGATGAGCGGATTCCACCACGACTCGTTGTCGCGGTACCAGGCGATCGTCGAGCGCATGCCGTCGGCGAACTCGATCCGCGGCGCCCAACCCAGCTCGGCGCGCAGCTTGCCGGAGTCGAGCAGATAGCGACGGTCGTGCGACGGGCGGTCCGGCACGATCGTCTTGAGCGTGTCCGGCAGGCCGAGCTCGGCGAGGATCGTGTCGGCGATGGTCTCGATGTCGGCCTCGACCCCGCTGCCGACGTGGTAGGTCTCGCCGACCCGGCCGCGCTCGAGCACCGCCTCGATCGCCCGGCAGTGATCGGTCACGTGCAGCCACTCGCGCCGGTTCCTCGTCGACGCGTACAGCGGAAGCTGCTCGCCCCGCAGCGCGCGCGTGATGAACAGCGGGATGACCTTCTCCGGGAACTGGTACGGCCCATAGTTGTTCGAGCAGTTCGTGATGGTGATCGGCAGGTCGTAGGTGTACCCGTACGCGCGCACTGCGTGGTCACCGCCGGCCTTGGCCGCGTTGTAGGGCGTGCGCGGCAGGTAGGGCGAGTCCTCGGTGAAGGCGCCCGGGTCGTCGAGGTCCAGGTCGCCGTAGACCTCGCAGGTGGAGATCTGATGGAACCGGCCGACGCCGACGGTGCGGGCCGCCTCGAGCAGGTTCTGCGTGCCCATCACGTTGGTGGAGAAGAAGTCGCCGGGACGCAGGATCGCCAGGCTGTTGTGCGACTCGGCGGCGAAGTTGACCACCGTGTCGACCTTGTGCTCCCGCAGGAGCGACTCGATGAGGTCCCGGTCCCGGATGTCGCCGTGGACGAAGGTGACTGAGCCCTCCCCGCTGCCCTCACCACCCGCCGCGGCAGCGTCGAGCACGTCGGCGAGGTTCTCCCGCAGGCCGGCGTAGGTGAGTGCGTCCAGGGCGACGACCCGGTCGGCCGGGTGCCAGGTGCGCCAGTAGCGCACGAAGTTGGAACCGATGAATCCAGCGGCACCGGTCACGAGCAGCGTCGTCATGGCGTATGCGGCCTTTCCGATCGAGGTCAGAGCCCAGAACCCAGAGTGTCTCGGACCGCCGGCTGTTCGGGGAGCAGACCCGGCCGCGCCAGCCGGGTGGTTTCGCGATGCCCGCGGCGGCGTGCCGTGGGCGTGGCCAGCGAGATCACATCGGCGGAGCCGATCGTGATCACAGTGGCGGAGCCGATCGTGCTCACATCGGCGGAGCCGATCATGATCACAGTGGCGGAGCCGATCGTGCTCACATCGGCGGAGCCGATCGTGCTCACATCGGCGGAGCCGATCGTGCTCACATCGGCGGAGCCGATCGTGCTCACATCGGCGGAGCCGATGATTCTCACGGCCGGCGGAGGCGCTGATTCCCTGTCCTGCGACGGCGGCAGGCGAGCCCCCAGCGCCCGACGCCGTGTCGCGAGTCTCGCATGCGCGCGGGCGCCGGGGCTTGGCCGGGTGGCGCTCGCCCATGCCGGGCGCCCTGGCCGGCTGCCCCCCCGCCCTGGCGCTCGAGCCGGCGGCGCGCACCGGGCCGATCGTCGTCGCACCGGCTGCCATGCGCGGGCGGCCCGCGGGAACGCGGCAGGTTAGAGCAAGGGAATGAGGGTGTGGTGGTCCCGGCGTGGCTGTCCAGTGTGCTGGCGGAGTGGGCGTGGTCACCGGCGGGATCGGATGGCTGGTTATGTCGTGGAAACATCGGCGCCCTACGCTGCGGCCGTGGCGGACCTGTTCGAGGGATATCCGGCGGAGGTGCAGGCCACCGCCGCGTGGGACGAGGTTTTCGATGCGGCCGGTACGCCTCGCGAGGTGTACGCGGCTCTCTACGACGCGCTGCAGCCGCTGAGCAGCGGCGACTTGGCGGCGCGCAAGGCCGCGCTCGACCGGGCGTTCCGGGACGCGGGCATCACGTTCATCCTGTTCGGCGAGGAGCGGCCGTTCCCGCTGGACCTGGTGCCCCGGCTGCTGTCGGGACCGGAGTGGGAGACGATCGAACGCGGCGTCGTCCAGCGGGTGCGCGCGCTGGAGGCCTTCCTGGCCGATGTCTACGGCCGTGCGGAGGTTCTCGAGGACGGCATCCTGCCGCGCCGGCTGGTGATGTCCAGCTCGCACTTCCACCGCGCCGCACATGGCATCGACCCGCCCAACGGGGTTCGCTGCCACGTCTCCGGCATCGACCTGATCCGCGACGAGCAGGGCCGGTTCCGGGTGCTCGAGGACAACGTCCGGGTGCCGAGCGGCGTGAGCTACGTCATCGAGAACCGGCGGGCGATGACCCGCGTCTTCCCGGAGCTGTTCGCGACCCACCGAGTCCGCCCGGTCGCCGACTACGCCTCCCACCTGCTGCACGCCCTGCGGGCGGCCGCGCCACCCGAGGTGGCCGACCCGACGGTCGTCGTCCTCACCCCCGGCATCTACAACTCGGCCTACTTCGAGCACGCCCTGCTCGCCCGGCAGATGGGCGTCGAACTGGTGGAGGGCCGCGACCTCACGATCCGGGACAACCGGGTGACCATGCAGACCACCGAGGGCGAGCAGCCGGTGCATGTCATCTACCGCCGGGTCGACGACGACTGGCTGGACCCGCTGCAGTTCCGGCCCGAGTCGGTGGTCGGCTGCGCCGGGCTGGTCAACGCGGCCCGGGCCGGGCGGGTGACGATCGCCAACGGGGTCGGCAACGGGGTCGCCGACGACAAGCTCATGTACACGTACGTCCCCGAGCTGATCCGGTACTACCTCGGCGAGGAACCGATACTGCCCAACGTCGACACGTACCGAGTCGAGGATCCGGACCAGCGGGCCTACGTCCTCGACCACCTCGACGAACTCGTCGTCAAGCCGGTCGATGGTTCCGGCGGGAAGGGCATCGTCATCGGCCCGCAGGCGTCCGACGAGGAGCTGGCCACGCTGCGTGGCCAGGTCGAGACCGATCCGCGCGGCTGGATCGCGCAGCGCGTCGTGCGGCTGTCGACGTCGCCCACCCTGGCCGGCGACCGGCTCGGCCCGCGCCACATCGACCTGCGGCCGTTCGCCGTGAACGACGGCAACCGGATCTGGGTCCTGCCGGGCGGGCTCACCCGGGTCGCGCTCCCCAAGGGCAGCCTGGTCGTCAACTCCAGCCAGGGCGGCGGCTCCAAGGACACCTGGGTCCTCGCACCGGACCTCGCCGAGGGCGAGCGCCCCGGCGCCTTCGCCCGCCCGGTCCTAGGCGAGTTCGCCACCGCCACCGGCCCCGACCTGGGCCCTGACTCCTCCGGCGAACAGCAGCAACAGCAGCAACAGAACCAGCAGCGAAGCGAAGTACCCCCGCAGTGATGCGGCTTCGGGTTGGTGACGTGCAGCGGTACGCAACTGAGCTGGGCGCGGAGGCGTGCCTGGGCGGAGGCCCGGCCCCGGAGCGACGGGGTTCCTGCGGAATCGGCGAAGCCGATTTCGGAGGTCGTGAACGGGGTTCGGCCGCAGCGGAGGTGGCCGGAGCGCCGCGCCCGCACGGAGCGAACCATGAATAAGGAGGCCCCTTGCTAAGCAGGATCGCGGAGTCGCTGTTCTGGATCGGCCGCTACGCCGAGCGGGCCGAGAGCACGTCGCGCATCCTCGACGTCCACGTCCATCGCGTCCTGGAGGACCCGTGGCTGGACGAGGCCTCGGCCGGGCGCGAGCTGCTCGCGGTGATGGGGGTGCCGACGGTCGCGGGGCCGGTCGACTCGCACCTGGTCACCGAGCTGCTCGGGTACGACCGCGACAACTCGTCGAGCATCGTCGGCGCGATCTCGGCGGCCAGGGAGAACGCGCGCAGCGCCCGGGTGGTCGTGTCGAGCGAGGCGTGGGAATGCCTCAACGCGACGTGGAACGAGTTGGCGCACACCGAGCAGCTCGCCCGCCGCCTGGGCCCGCACATCTTCTTCCGCTATATCCGTGAGCGCACCGCGATGCTCGCCGGCCTGGTCGACGCGACCCTGGCCCGCGACGACGGCTGGCGGTTCCTGGCGCTCGGCCGCAGCCTGGAACGGGTCGACATGACCTCCCGGCTGCTGTCGTCGAGCATCAGCGACGACCCGAACTCGCAGAGCTGGGTGAGCCTGCTGCGTTCCTGCGGGGCGCACGAGGCGTACCTGCGTACCTACCGGCGTGCGGTCGACGCGTCCCGGGTGGCGGAGTTCCTGCTGCTCGACCGGCTGTTCCCGCGTTCGGTCTACTGGTCGCTCGCGCTGGCCGAGCAGATTCTCGCCGAGCTCGACAGCGGCCGGCGTGGCGGCCGTACGACGGTGCATGACGCGGCCCGCCGCGGCGTCGGCCTCGCCCGTACCGAGCTGGAGTTCCGCGGGGTCGACGAGCTGGTCGAGGACATGCCGGACCTGCTGCGTGGCATGCAGCGGACGTGCTCGGAGGTCAGTGCGGCGATCACCGCGCGCTACTTCGCCCGCGAGACGCCGCGCGCCTGGGCCACCAAGGTCCCGGCCTAGCCCTGCCCCCGAAGGGACCAACATGAGCTGGCAGATACGTGTGGAGCACTCGACGGGCTATCGGTACTCGAGCCCGGTGCTGTCCTCGTACAACGAGGCGCGGATCATTCCGCAGACTGGCGGCGGGCAGCTGACGATGGAGGCGTCGGTGCGCACCGAGCCGCTGGCCACGACCTACCGCTACTGGGACTACTGGGGCAGCCAGGTCACCGCGTTCGACATCCACACCCCGCACACCGAGCTGGTGGTCACCGGGCGGTCGCTCGTGACCACGGCGCCCGAGCAGGACCTGCCCGCCGGGGCGCCGGACTGGTCGGCGCTGCGCTCCGACGACACGGCCGACCGGTACGTGGAGTTCCTCCGGCCCGCTCGCTACACGCCCGACCACCCGGAGCTCGTCGAGGCCGGCTTGGAGCTGGCCGCGGCGTACGACCCGGCCGACTTCGTGCTGGCCGTCGGCGACTGGGTGCGCGACCGGCTGACCTACCGCCCGGGCACGACCGGAGTGCACAGCTCCGCCGTCGACGCGTGGCAGCAGGGCGAGGGTGTCTGCCAGGACTTCGCGCATCTCGCGCTGGTCCTGATGCGCGCCGCCGGCATGCCGGGCCGCTATGTGTCCGGCTACCTGCACCCGCTCGCGGACGCCGACCTGGGGGAGACCGTCGACGGCCAGAGCCACGCCTGGGTGGAAGCCTGGTTCGGCGGCTGGTGGGGTTTCGACCCGACGAACGCGGTGCGGGCGGGGGAGCGTCACGTCGTCGTCGCCCGCGGACGCGACTATGACGACGTCCCGCCGATGCGGGGCGTGTACTCGGGCGGCACATCCTCGTCGCTCGGCGTGACGGTGAAGGTGACCCGGCTCGGCTAGCTCGTGCCGGCCGTCACGCGCGGACCGTCACCAGGATGATCGACACGTTGTCCTTTCCGCGGGCCCCGAGCGCGGCGTCCAACAACGCGTCCACCGCGGCCCGCGGGTTCTCGCCGGCCGCCCGCAGGGCTGCCTCCCTTGGCCCTGCTGACCTTGGGCCCGGCTGAACTGTCCTGGTGTGCGATGGCGCACACCAGGATGGTGCACCGTCACGCTCATCGCCTTCTTGGGTCTCTCTGCGTGACAGTATGGCGCCGGGATGCGCCTGTGTGGGGTCTGAGGGTAGCTGCGGTGTGTGACGACGGCCACGCACCGGCCTGATCTGGTAGCCGACGTCCTGGTGCATGGTCGCCGAGTGACGCGGGTTTAACACCCTGGGCGAGGATCGTGCGGTCCTGGTGCACGTACCCTGGACGGGATGTCTCCGTCGTGACACGGGCTTGCGGGCTTGCGGGCATGCAGGCTTGCGGGCATGCAGGCTTGCGGGCAGCGGGGAACTCCCGTGACATTCTGGGGCGACTTCCCGCACGCCCTTCCTCGTTGCCCAGGGCCGAGCTCCGGCCCCGATCAGAAACGGCCTCGGGAACCTATGGAGCGCCTCGTCCAGCTGGAGTGAGCGAGCGAGCCGGCACGGCCTGTGAGCGGGCCGACCTCCGGCCGTCTTCCCTGCCTGCCCTGGCGAGCGACTGCCGCGCGCGGTCGTAGCTGTCCTCCCATGTCCACATCCCGAGAGGCCACACTTCATGATCATCGCGACCGACCTGGAGTTGCGGGCCGGAGCCAGGATCCTTCTCGAACCGGTGTCGTTCCGGGTGCAGCCGGGAGACCGGATCGGGCTGGTCGGGCGCAACGGCGCCGGCAAGACCACCCTGCTCAAGACGCTGGCGCGGGAGACCCTGCCGTTCGCCGGCAAGATTGACGTGCGCGGTGACGTCGGTTACCTGCCGCAGGACCCGCGCAGCGGTGACCTGACCGAGTCCGCTCGCGACCGGGTGCTGTCGGCCCGCGGCCTGGACGAGATCATCCGCGAGATGGACAAGCTGCAGGTCGAAATGGCCGAGCTCGCCGACGACACTGCCCGCGACCGGGCCATCCGCCGCTACGGCCGGCTCGAGGAGCGCTTCGGCGTGCTGGGCGGCTACGCGGCCGAGGCGGAGGCCGCGCGGATCTGTTCGTCGCTCGGCCTGCCCGACCGGGTGCTCGCCCAGGCGATCGGCACCCTGTCCGGCGGTCAGCGCCGCCGGGTGGAACTGGCGCGGATCCTGTTCGCCGGCGTGGGCAACGCCGACGCGACGCTGCTGCTCGACGAGCCGACCAACCACCTCGACGCCGACTCGATCGTCTGGTTGCGGGACTTCCTGCGGGCCCACACCGGCGGCCTGATCGTCATCAGCCACGACGTCGACCTGCTCGACAAGTCCGTCAACAAGGTCTTCCACCTGGACGCGAACCGCACCGCGCTCGACGTCTACAACGTCGGCTGGAAGACCTACCTGACCCAGCGCGAGCAGGACGAGAAGCGCCGCAAGCGCGAGCGCGCGAACGCCGAGAAGAAGATCGACTCATTGAAGGCCCAGGCCGACAAGATGCGCGCCAAGGCGACCAAGGCGCGCGCCGCGCACCAGATGGACCGCCGCGCCGACCGGCTGGCCGCCGGCCTCGCCGAGACCCGGGTCGCGGACAAGGTCGCCAAGCTGCGCTTCCCGACCCCGGCGCCGTGCGGGCGCACCCCGCTGACCGCCGAGGGTCTGTCGAAGTCCTACGGGTCGCTGGAGGTCTTCACCGACGTCGACCTGGCGATCGACCGGGGAACCCGGGTCGTCGTCCTCGGCCTCAACGGCGCCGGCAAGACGACGCTGCTGCGCATCCTCGCCGGGGTCGAGCAGGCGGACACCGGCCAGGTCAACCCGGGGCACGGGCTGCGGATGGGCTACTACGCGCAGGAGCACGAGACGCTCGACCACGACCGCTCGCTGCTGGACAACATGCGCTCCGCCGCCCCGGACACCTCCGAGGTGGAGCTGCGCCGCATCCTCGGCGCGTTCCTGTTCAGCGGCGAGACCGTCGACCAGCTCGCGGGGACGCTGTCCGGCGGCGAGAAGACCCGGCTGGCGCTGGCCGGGCTGGTCTGCTCGGCGGCGAACGTGCTGCTGCTCGACGAGCCGACGAACAACCTCGACCCGGCCTCGCGCGCGGAGATCCTCGCGGCGCTGGCGACCTACCAGGGCTCCGTCGTGCTCGTCACGCATGACCCAGGGGCCGTCGAGGCGCTCAACCCGGACAAGGTGCTCATGCTGCCCGACGGCGTCGAGGACAGCTGGTCCCCGGACCTGGCGGAGCTCATCGCCCTCGCCTAGACCGGAGCGCGGACGCGGCCTGGTCTCGAGGCCACTGGCCGATCTGGCTGCTACTTGTGTGTAGAAGAACCCGAGGGTGTGCCTGCCCAGGCGGGTTGGCAGACTTGCCGACAGGTCGCCGGCCGGAAGGTCGGCTTTCTGGCGAGGGAGACGGTTTCGGGTGAGCGCGGGCGGCGGTACGAAAGCGGTTCTGGCGGCGTTGGCCGCCAACCTGGGGATCGCGCTGGCGAAGTTCGTCGCGTTCCTGTTCACCGGGTCGTCGTCGATGCTGGCCGAGTCGATCCACTCGGTCGCCGACTCCGGCAACCAGGGGCTGCTGCTGCTCGGCCAGCGCCAGTCGGCCCGGCCGGCTGACGAGGATCATCCGTTCGGGTTCGGTCGGTCGCGGTACATCGCCGGCTTCCTGGTCGGCATCGTGCTGTTCAGCGTCGGTGGGCTGTTCTCCGTCTACGAGGGCATCGAGAAGCTGCGCCACCCGCATCACCTGGAGTCCGGCCTCGTCGCCATCGTGGTCCTGGTAGTCGCGATCATCCTGGAGTCGTTCTCCTTCCGGACCGCGATCCACGAGTCGCGCCACCACAAGGGAGACGTGTCCTGGTGGCAGTTCATCCGGGAGGCGCGCGCGCCCGAGCTGCCGGTGGTGCTGCTCGAGGACTTCGCGGCCCTCATCGGCCTGGTGTTCGCGCTCGCCGGCGTGGGGCTCACGCTGCTGACCGACGACCCCATCTGGGACGGCGCCGGCACGCTCGCCATCGGCGTCCTGCTGTTGGTCGTCGCCCTGGTGGTGGCCATCGAGAGCTACAGCATGCTGGTCGGCGAGGCCGCCACGCCCGCGGTCGTCGCCGCGATCCGGGCGGCGCTCACCTCCGCTCCGGCGGTCACCGCTGTGATCCACATGAGGACCCTGCACCTCGGGCCGGACGAGCTGCTCGTCGCGGCGAAGATCGGCCTCGACGAGGGGCTGACCGTCGCCGAGGTCGCCGCGGTGATCGACGAGGCCGAGCGCCGCCTGCGGGCCGCCACCTCGACGACCTGCCGCGTCTACCTCGAGCCCGACATCCCCCGGGCCCCTGCCCCGCTGGCCGCCGGCTGAGGCTTCTACGGCTGGCTCTCCGCCCGGGAGTTCTCCGCCCGGGAGTACTCAGGCCGGGAGTACTCAGCCCGGGAGAAGAAGCGCGGCCAGCACTGTCGCCACGGCGGCGCCGACGCCCACCAGGCCGTAGGGGAGCCGGCCCGCGCTGCTGGTGTCGCCAGGCAGTGCCGGGCGCGGCCGAGGAGCGAGCGCGGGCACGACCAGCCAGGGGAACAGCGGCAGCCAGCCCGCCTCGACACCACCGGCCGCCAGTCCCACGAGCAAGGCGAACAACGCCGCCGCGGCGGCGCCGACGAGGAACGGCCAGCCGGGCGTCATGGCGATCCGCCGCGCGGCACGCACGATCGGCGGGCCGCAGCACAGCCAGACCGCCAGTAGGTCGGGCACGAGCCACGTCAGGGTGGCGTGCTCGAACGGACCGGCGCCTGCCCTGGCCAGGCCGTCCGGCCAGGAGTACCCGGCGAGCCGGAGCGCGAACAACGGCACGAGCGCCCCGGCGCCGGTGACCACGTTCAGCAGTGGACGCCGGCGCACGAAATAGGCCGCGGCCACCGCGACCCCCAGCCAGATCGCCGAATAGTCGAACAGCCCGGCCACCCCGAGGAGCACGCCGGCGCAGAGCGCCCACCAGGCGCGCCGGCCCCGCTCGCTGTTCCTCGGGCGTTCGCAGCCGACGACCCCGACGGCCACCGCGGCCGCCGCGGCCGCCGCCGTGACCGCCTCCGGCCGGCCGACGGCGAACGGTGCCCACGGTGCGAGCACCAGCACGGGCAGCAGCCGGCGTGCCGCCGGCTCGTGGCAGAGCGAGCGCACCGCGAGCCCCACCAGTGGCACCACCAGGGCTCCGAGCAGGGTGAACGCCACCCCGACCGGTACGGCGCCGCGCAGGCCGAGCCGACCGAGGGCCCAGACCAGCAGCTCCGGGCCCGGAGGGCGGCCGCTCGCCGCGTCCAACAAGTCGGCGGGGTCTGCCCCGGCGGCGGCCAGCAGGCTTTCCGGTGCCCCGAGACCGCGCCGGGAGGCCGCTCCCAGCGCGAGCCACCAGCCGGCGCCGGCCAGGTACGACAGGCCCAGCAGCGGGCCGAACGGCGGCGCCGGCCGGCCCGCCCGGCGCCGGGCGGACAGCGCCGTCGCGCCGAGCACCGCCGCCGCCACCGCGGGCGGAAGCAGCGTTGCGGGAGCCAGCCGGGGCGGCCCACCCAGGGGCAGGGTGCCCCAGACGATCCCCTCACCGACGGCCAGGCCGCCGGCCCCGAACGCGACGCCGGCGGCGGCCAGCGCGGCGATGACGCCGGCCAGCACGGCCGTCACCAGCGCCCAGGACGCGATCTCCCCGAGCGGGCGGTCCACCTGTCCGCGCAGGACCAGCCCAACCCGGCCCAGGGGTGTGCCGACCGAACGGGGCGGAGCGCCTGGCGGGCGCGGCGGCCCGGCGCCACCGGCCCGCGCGCCGGTGAGCCTCGCGCCGGTGGGTCTTGCCTCGGTCGGTCTCGCGTCGGCCGGTCTCGCGTTCGCCGGTTTCCCGCCTGCGGGTTCGGCGTCCGGCTCGGGCCTGGACGCCGTATCCGCGGCATTCATGCGGCGGGGCCCGGTACCGCGATCACAACAGCACGGTAACCACTGCCGGAGCGTGCCGGCCGGCCGGCACCCCGGTGCGGATCGCTTCGGTGTCGGGCGGGGCACTCAGGCTGGTTGCCGAGATAGGCAGGAGATCGCCGAGTATCGACGCGTTCGGGTCAGGATCGGCTCACGGTCCGCTCGGCGCAGGGGGTGGCCAGCTACACACGTGTGGGCTGATGTGGCCCTGTGTGGGCTCGCGCAAGCTGCGACGCGCCGGGTCTCTTGTTAGGAACCGCAGCAGTGATTGGGGAGACTGGCCCCGTGACGTTGATCCGATCCCGGCGCGCAGGTCACCGCCCCGCTGCCGAGAACCACTCGGGCATCGGGACTTGTACCCGGGCGCACGGGCGGACAGGACCGACGTCGGGCTCTATGGCCTGGCCGAAGGCCACTGATCGCGTGTGATGGATCACATGTGCTTCGAGTGGCGCGTTTCCCGAAGCTGGGTGAAGATCGGTTCGCAGATCATCTACATGGAGGGGGCCCACGTTGGCCGAGCTTAGGAAAGGGACCCGGATCACCGGCGCGGAGCGTGACAAGCTGGCCGCCGAACTTCGCAAGAAGTACGAGTCCGGGCAGAGCATCCGACTCCTCGCCGAGTCGTCGGGCCGGTCGTACGGCTTCGTGCACCGGATCCTGTCCGAGTCCGGAACGACCCTGCGGGGCCGTGGTGGGGCGACCAGGGGCAGCAAGAAGAAGACCGCCTGATCGTGCCCACGCCGGCCGCCGCCTGGACGGCGGCGGCCGGTCTTGGACTGACCGTCACGGGTTCATGCGCGACGGTCACGCTTCACCCCCCGGCCGGCGGCCAGCCGGCCGGCGGTTGGCCGGCTGCCAGCCAGCCGGCCGTGCACGACCCGGCCGCGGTCCTCCCGTCGCCCTCGGTGGCGGTGGCGCTCGCGGCCGTCGGCCGGGCGCTGCCCGGCGACGTTCGGGTTGTCGTGGTGCGCGGGAGCATCTGGTCCGCCCTGCACACCCCTGACCGTGACACTCTGATCGGTGATTCCCCGGCCAGCGACACCCCGGCCAGCGACACCCCGGCCAGCGGGGACCGGTCAGCGAACCCGCCTCCGGACGCCCTGGAAGGGCGCCTCGCCGAGTGGCAGGCCGGGTTCGCCTGGCTGTCCGCCCGAGCCGACCTGATCAGCATCGCGGCGGTCGACGGCCCGGCCAGCGGCGCCGGGGCGCACCTGGCGCTGTCCTGCGACCTGCGCATCCTGACCGACGACGCGGTGCTCTCGCTGCGCGAGCCCATCCGGGGGCTGGTCCCCGGTCTGGGCTCCACCGCCGTGCTGGTGGCCCTCGTGGGCTACCCGACCGCGCTCGATCTCTGCCTGACCGGGCGCCCACTGTCCGCCGCCGAGGCGCACGCCGCCGGCATCGCGCAGCGAGTGGTGCCCAGGACGCGGTTCGACGCCGCCATCGACGACCTGGTCGCAGCGCTGCTCGCCACCCCGCGAGACGCCGCCGCCGAGACGAAGGCGCTGCTGCGCGGCGCGCTCGGTGGTGGCCGTGGCGACCGCGACGCGGCGCTCGCCGCCGAGCGCGCGGCCCTCGCCCGCTGCCTCGGCGACCACCCCGCCGGCTGATCCCTCGCTCCGCCGGCCGGCCCTTGCTCCGCTGGCTGACCCTCGCTCCGCCGGCTCCTTGACCTCAACCTCGGTTGAGGTTCTAACGTCTCCATTCGGAATCGAACACCGCCGTACGGTAGCCACGCGCTCGTCCGGGCTCGGTGGGAATGGCGGCCGCGCGCCTCGTTCTTGAAGGTGGCGGGCCGTTTCGCGTGGTCGCGCGGTGGCGCCGGCCAGGCCGGGCGGCCGTTCGAGTGCACTGGCACGAGAGACGATGGGGCGGCGGATGTCGGCAGGACCGGAGAGCGCATGGACGACCATGCGCAGCTTCCAGCAGGACAAGGCGATCGCGCGACAGCGGCTGCGGCCGGGGACGACGCGGCGGATCATCGCGTTTGCCCGGCCCTACCGGCGGCTGCTGATCGGGTTCCTCCTGGTCGTGGTCTTTCAGGCCGGCCTGGGTACCGTCCTGCCGTTGATCTTCAAGGCGATCATCGACGACGGGATTACTCCCGGCCGGGTCGGTATCGTCGAGGCGCTCGCCGGCGTGGTCGCCGCCATCGCGCTCGTCGACACGGCGATGTCGCTGCTGTCGCGCTGGCTGTCGGCGCGGATCGGCGAGGGCCTGATCTTCGACATGCGGGCGCAGGTGTTCGACCACGTGCAGCGCCAGCCGCTGGCGTTCTTCAGCCGCACGCAGACCGGCGCGCTGATCACCCGGCTCAACAACGACGTCCTCGGCGCCCAGTCGGCGTTCACCAACACGCTGTCCGCGGTGTTCGCCAACGTGCTGACCGTCGCCTTCACGCTGGCCGCGATGTTCACCCTCTCCTGGCAGGTGACGCTGATCGCGCTGGTCCTGCTGCCGGTGTTCGTCCTGCCGGCCCGGGCGCTGGCGCCCCGGCTGGCGGCGCTCACCCGGGAGAGCTACGGCCTGAACGCCGAGATGAACACGACCATGACCGAGCGGTTCAACGTCGCCGGCGCGCTGCTGGCCAAGCTCTACGGCGACCAGACGCGCGAGGCCGCCGTCTTCCGCGGCCAGGCCGGACGGGTCCGTGACATCGGCGTCACCCAGGCGATGTACGGGCGGGTCTTCTTCGCGTCGCTGACGTTGGTCGCCTCGCTGGCGACGGCCGTCGTCTACGGCCTCGGCGGTCGTTACGCCGCCCAGGGGCACATCGCCGTCGGCACGATCGTCGCGCTGACCGCCTATCTGGGCCGCCTGTACATGCCGCTGACCCAGCTGTCGAACGTGCACGTCGACGTGATGACCGCGTTGGTCTCGTTCGAGCGGGTCTTCGAGGTCCTCGACCTGGAGCCGGCCATCGCCGACCGGCCGGGCGCGACGGAGCTCGTCGCCCGGCCCGGCGGGCTCGGCGTCGAGTTCGACCGCGTGTCGTTCCGCTACCCGGCGGCGAGCGAGGTGTCGCTGGCCTCCCTCGAATCGGTCGCCGTGCTGGATCCGCGCGTTCCGGCGCAGGTGCTGCACGACGTGACGTTCCGGGCGGCGCCGGGCGAGCTGATCGCACTGGTCGGGCCTTCGGGCGCGGGCAAGACGACGATCAGCCAGCTGGTGCCGCGGATCTACGACGCCATCGGGGGAAGCGTCCGGGTGGGTGGCGTCGACGTCCGGGACGTCACGCTTGCCTCGCTGCGCGCCGCCGTCGGCGTCGTCACCCAGGACGCCCACATGTTCCACGACACGATCCGCGCCAACCTGGCCTATGCCCGGGCGGAGGCGACCGACGAGCGGATGTGGGCGGCGTTGGACGACGCGCAGATCGGCGCGCTGGTGCGGTCGCTGCCCGACGGGCTGGACACGGTGGTGGGGGACCGGGGCTACCGGCTGTCCGGCGGTGAGAAGCAGCGGCTCGCGATCGCCCGCCTGCTGGTGAAGGAGCCGAGCGTCGTCGTCCTCGACGAGGCCACCGCGCACCTGGACAGTGAGTCCGAGGCCGCGGTGCAGCGGGCGCTCGCGGCGGCGCTGGCCGGGCGGACCGCCCTGGTGATCGCGCACCGGCTGTCGACCATCCGGGACGCGGACCGCATCCTCGTGATCTCCGAGGGGCGGGTGGCCGAGGAAGGCGGGCACGCCGACCTGCTGGCGCGCGACGGCCTCTACGCCGAGCTTTACCGCACCCAGTTCGCTGCCGACTCCTCGCCAGCCACCGCGGCCTGAGCCGTTACGCGGGCGGCGGGGGCGATTTCTCGCCCCCGCCGCCCGCCGGGTTCGTGATGGCCTGGCAGCGGAGCATACGCCCGAGATACGTGCAGTACGCACATACCCGGCTCCGGCGGTATTTCAGGACGGTTGCGTCTCGTTATTCGCGTGTCGTTGGCGGCGCAGTAAATTTGTCGTCGCCCAGCGCGTTGTTGGAACCGTGCGGACCCGCGTCGTGTGACGGCTCCTGCTCGTCGACCGGAAGCGCGATGTCCACGTCGCCCGACGGATGGCGGTGAATGGCCGGATTGTCGCTCATGCGGTGCACCAAAACTCTTCGCGGCGCTGTATCATCCGGCCGTCCGGCCCCCTACCTCCGTCGGTGACGGCACGGGGTGCTCCGTGCCGATGCGACGCGGGGATGCGTAGCCTTAGGCGGCCGTAGACGCCGGGATGACCAGGGAAGTGCCGGCAGATGCCGGTAAGTTGACGGTACGCCGTCACGCGCCACGCTGCATCGGATACGGCATGTACGGTTACTCCTGGACTGTCCGCCGAAGGTGGCGGGTGAAGTACGACGCGCCGGCGCAAAAGTGTGGGCCGGCGTTCAAACCGAGACGATCATTTTCTAGGCTGGAACTCGTGCCACGAAGAGCCAAGATTGTCTGTACGTTGGGACCGGCCACCAACTCCCCAGAGCGGGTGCGTGCCCTCGTTGACGCCGGAATGGACATCGCCAGACTTAACTTCTCGCACGGCAGCCACGACCAGCACGCTGCCGTGTACCGGCGGGTCCGCGAGGCCAGCGACGCGGCGGGCCGCGCCGTTGGCATCCTCGCCGACCTGCAGGGGCCGAAGATCCGGCTGGGGAAGTTCGCCGCTGGCAGCGTCACCCTCATCCCGGGTGAGCCGTTCACGATCACGGTTCGTGACGTCGAGGGCGACCAGCACCAGGTCGGCACCACCTATCCGGGTCTGCCGGGTGACGTCAAGGCGGGTGACCGCATCCTCGTCGACGACGGCCGGCTCGTGCTGTCCATCGACGGCGTCACCGACACCGACGTCCACACCACCGTCGTCATCGGCGGGCCAGTCAGCAACCACAAGGGGATGAACATCCCGAGCGCCGCGCTCACCGTCCCCGCGCTGACCGACAAGGACGAGGAAGACCTGCGCTACGCCCTTGAGCTGGGTGTCGACATGATCGCGTTGTCGTTCGTCCGGTCGGCGGCGGACGCCGGCAAGGTCCGCGCGGTCATGGACGAGGCCGGGGTCCGGATCCCAGTCATCGCGAAGATCGAGAAGCCGCAGGCCGTCGCCGAGCTGGACGGCATCATCGAGGCGTTCGACGGGCTGATGGTCGCCCGCGGCGACCTCGGCGTCGAGCTGCCGCTCGAGGACGTGCCGCTCGTCCAGAAGCGAGCCGTCAGCGCCGCGCGGGAGCGGGCCAAGCCGGTGATCGTGGCGACCCAGGTGCTCGAGTCGATGATCAGCGCGCCGCGGCCCACCAGGGCGGAGGCGAGCGACTGCGCGAACGCCGTGCTGGACGGCGCCGACGCGATCATGCTCTCGGCCGAGACCAGCGTGGGCGAGTACCCGATCGAGGCCGTGGCGACCATGTCGCGCATCATCGAGACCGCCGAGCACGACCTGTCCCGGGTGCCGGCGCTGCGGACCGCTCCCCGTACCCTCGGCGGCGCGATCGCCCAGGCGGCGGCCGAGGTCGGCGCCGCGGTCGGAGCCCGCTACCTGGTCGCGCACACGCTGTCCGGCGACACCGCCCGCCGCCTCGCCCGCTACCGGTCGCACGTCCCGGTGCTCGGCTTCACGCCGATCCCGGCGGTACGCAGCCAGATGGCGCTGCTGTGGGGTGTGGAGACGTTCGTCGTCCCGTTCGCGAACAGTACCGACGAGATGGTGCGCCAGGTCGACGAGGCGCTGCTCAAGATCGGGCGGTGCAACCCGGGCGAACTGGTGGTCGTGGTCGCGGGCACCCCGCCGGGTGTCGCCGGCATGACCAACACCATGCGCGTCCACCGCATCGGCGAAGCCGTATAGCCAGCCAGCCAGCCAGCGGGCGGGCGGGCGGGTGGAATGAGCTGTTCCGCGCGCCCGCCGGCCGTCGGCCCTGGCTGACTGACGCCTGGCTGCGGACCTGGGGCGGCGCCACGCGTAGGCGCGGCGGCGCCTGCTAGGTAGGGTCCGGGCCTGTCGGTGTTTCGTGGCCTGGATGTGGGCCCGCCGTGGGCGCCCGCCGTGACGTGCTCCGCGTGACGCGTGCGTCGCCCGCGACGGGCCAGTCTGGCTCCGGTCCGGCGGGCGGGGAACCAGGCGGCGGGAGCAGGTAGATGGTCGAAAAGGGCAACGAGGCGGCGGGGCCTGACGGGGACGAGTCGTCCGGCTCCGGCTCCGCCGCCGGATCGGCGGACGGCAAGCCCGGCGCCGGCATCCAGCCTGGCCAGAACCGCCCCTCCGGCCCGCCCGGCAAACCAGGCGCGACCGAGCCCGGGTCCACCGGGCGTTCGCTGCCCGCGGCCGCCAGCCAGGTGCGCCCACCCGCGGTGCCGGCGCGAGGCCCGACGTCGTTCGTCCGCGCTGGCGGGCCCACGCCCTCCCCACCGGCGGCAGCTGGGCCGTCGTCCCGCCCCGCGGCCGCCGGGCCGGCCTCGCCGGGGTCGGGCGCCGCGCCCTCGACCAGCCAGCCGTCTTCGGCCAGCCAGCCGTCTTCGGCCAGCCAGCCGTCTTCGGCCCCGCGGCCGTCCTCGGCCGTCCAGCCGTCTTCGGCTGCGAGGCAGCCGCCGGCCGGCCCGGGCCACTCCGCAACAAGCTCGGCGGCGGGCCGCCCGCCGGCCAGCGCCACGGAAAGCGGTTCGCCGGCTGGCCGCCCCTCGCCGGCGCCGCCGCCTGGCCGTCCGTCGCCGGCGCAGCCGCCGGCCGGGCGCCCGGCTGGGACGCCGGCGGGCCTGCCGCCGCGCCCGCCCGCGTCCCAGCCGGGCTCAGCCAAGCCAGGCGTGCCGACGCGCCCTGGAACGCCACCGGCGGCGACCTCCGGTCCGGCCGCGTCCGGGTCGGCGGGTTCCGGTGCAGGTGCGGGTTCCACCACCGCTGGTTCGGCCGCCGCCGGCTCGACGACCGGCGGTTCCGCGGCGGCCCGCGGGCCGGCGGTGACCAGACAGGAGCCGGCCGGACGGGCGTCCGCACCCTGGAGCGCGCCGGCTCGGCCCGCCGCCCGTCCGGGAACAGGAAGCGCGCCGAATGCCGCCACGCCGAATGCCGCCACACAGAATGCCGCCACGCCGGGCATGGCCCGCGGCGCGGGCGGCACGGCGCCGGCCCAACCTGCGGACGACTCCGCCGGCGGCTGGTTCGCCCGTGGCGGCAAGGACGCCGACGCCGACGCCGACGCCGACCGCGGCTCCGCGAACCGGGCGCCGTCGCGTACCCCGCCGCCCGCGGCCGCGGGGGCGCCAGCGGCGCCAGCGGCCAAACCGCCGCCCGCCGCGGCCTCGCCCACATCGCGCGACGCCGGGCCGGCGTCGGCGCCCGCGCGTCCGGCGCCCGAGCCGCGGGCGGCTGGGCGAACAGGGCCGAGCGCGCCGGTGCGGCCGGCGAGCGGAGCCGGCGAACGCGCTCCCGCCGCACCGACCGCGCGCGGCGGCGGCCAGGCACCAGCCGCGCCGCTTCGCCGGGCGCCCGAGCCGAAGGTGGCACCGGCCGCGGCCCTTGAGGCCCGGGTTTCCGACGGTGGGGTTCCCGCGAGCGGGGTTCCTGAGGCCGATCCGCCCACGATGTGGGTGTCCTTGCGCCGGACCACCCCGCAGCCCTCCCTGCGGCCCGGCCCCACCGAGGCCGCTGGCACGGCCCCCAGGCCGGACGCTGCTCGAACGCGCCCAGCACCGGCCGAGACCGTCCGGACGCAGGCAGCCCGGCCGGATGCCGCTCGGCCGGAGACCTCTCGGACGGAGTCCGCCCCGCGGGCCGAAGCGCCGCAGGCCCGGCCACCCGAGGCCCGGCGTCCGCCTCGCGAATATCACCAGTCCGGCGCGGCGGGCTCGAACCAGGAGAACACCGCGGCCCTGCCGCGCGCCGGGTCTCGCGCGGTGCCGGCCGCCGCCGTCACCGCTGATTCCGGCACGAAGACTCCGAACCAGGCCGATCGGGGAGGTCGGCGGTCGGGCGGGAACCTCGGGTCCGACGATTCCTTCCCTCGGGGAGGTCGGCCATCGCCCAGGAACCACGCGGATCCGGCCGACGATGCGCCACTGGCTGCCAGCCGTCCGGACGCCCGGGTGGACCCCGCGCCCGTAGGGCGCGTTGGCGGCTCCGACGACGTGCCGGATGCCGTGCCTGCGGGTTTGGCTCATCGACTGGACGGGCGCGAGGACGACGGCGGCTGGGTTCCCCCGGCCGGGGGACAGCCCGCCGGTGGCGGCCGGGCACGCGGACTGCCATCGCCGGCCGCGCCGGCCAGGCAGCCGGCCCGGCTCGCCCGTGGTCGGCTGGCGTCGCTGGTGCTGCTGGCCGCCGGGCTCGCGGCAGCGGGCGCGGCGTTCGCCCCCTGGAGCACGCTGGCGACCAACAACGAGCGCCGGACGTTCACCGGGCTCACCGTCGGCGACGGGCGGTTCACGGTACTACTGGGAATCGCGCTGGCGGTGCTCGGCCTGGCGGGGCTGGCCCGGCGTCGGCTCTCGGGCGACGGCTTCCTCGGCGTGCTGCTCGCCGGCCTGCTCGTCGTCATCGCCGGCAGCGACCTGCTGATCGGCCCGCCCACCCTGGCCACGTTCCGCGGCATCTCGGCCGACCAGATCGCGGTGGAGCCGGAGTCGGGGCTCTACCTCTCGGTCGCCGCCGGTGTGCTCGCGTTGCTGGCGGCGCTGATGCCCCTGCGCGGTGCCCCGGCTGACCCGCGCGGGGACGGCCCGGAGCTGCCGCCGACCCCGATCGACCCGCGGCGCCAGGTGGAGGCGCCTGCCCAGCGGCCGGGAGGTGACCACCGGGCCGGCCGCGCTCATGAGTGACCCCGGGCCCGGCCGGGCCGGCCCAGCCGGGCCCGGCCGGCGTCGCGCTGATCTCGTGATTCCGTGATCTCACGGCCCGGATGGGAAAGTGGACCGGTCTCGAGCGCGCTCGAGTGGGGCGCCACGTGATGCCGTTTGCGGGGCTGTCGCCCGTTACTTACGGTGGTCGACGGGCGTCCTGAGGTTACGCGTGGTACCACCGACGGGTGGCCGAGCAGCTCGTTCCGTCGGGCGAGGACGTGCCCGACCTCCAGGCCGACCCCGATGCGCCCGCGCTTGCGGAGGCGCCCGACGGTGTTGCCGGGCCGCCGGGCGTCGCCGGGCCACACGGCGCCGCTGGGCCGCCGGACGCGGAGCTCAGCCAGACTGAGCCGCGACGGGCACCGCCGCAGGGGACGGGGTGGACTCGGGGTGAAACCGGCCCCGGTGTAGCCAGTGATGGCGATGACGCAGGTGCCGAGTGGCCGGAGCCGCACGCCGCCCGGCTGCTCGTGGGTCACCAGGAGCACGAGGGTGATCATCCCGGGTGTGCCCGGCGGACCTGGCCCCAAGGATCACTCGAGGCGGCCAAGGCGGCCTGGCGCGCCGCCGCGGCGGCCACCGCCGACCCTCGGTGGGCCCGGCCAGGCCCGGCCGCAGGCCGGCTGGCCTGGGACGTCGACCCGGAGACCGCCCCTTACGCCGATGCGGCGCAGGGCTTCCCCACGGCCATGGACCGGCCGCGCAGCCCCGACACCCGGCTGCTCGGTGGCCGGGGAGCCGCCGTGGCCGTCGGCGGCGCGGCCACCATGGCCGTGACGACACCGACGCGCTCGGGTCGGTGGCCGTGGGATCGGATGGCGTCGGCTCTGCCGGCGGCGCTCGCCGCGGCGGGAGCGCTGCTCACGATGATCTCATCGACGATGACCTGGGCGACGGTGCGCGCGTTCGGGCTGCTCGAGTACTCGGTCGCGGGCCTCGACGATGACCAGCACGGCCGGCTCACGCTGAGCCTCGGAATCCTCGCGGCGCTCGCGGCGGCGGGTCTCGCGGCCAGGCCGCGCGGGCACGCGGGGCGGCTGGTCGCCGGGCTGGCGGGTGTGGCCGGTCTGGCGACGGTGCTTGTCGCTCTGGTCGACATCGGCTATCTACGCGGCGGCGGTCTGCTGGCCGGATCGGGCATTCAGGCCACCACGGCGATCGGGCCAGGGCTGTGGCTCGTGCTCGTCGGCGGCCTGCTGGGCATCGCCGCCGCGCTGCTCGCGCGGCCGGGCGCCGAGCACGCGGACGGTCCCAGCAGGGGCGCCAGAGGCGGTGACCGGGGCGCCAGAGGCGGTGACCATCGCGGCCTCTGGCGATCGCGGCGGCCGGGGACCGGCCCGCGCCCGCGCACCGGTGGTCCCCTGGCGGCAGGCTGGCGCCCCGCCGCCAGGGACGCAGACGACGGCCATGACGGCGGCCATGACGGTGACCACGGCAGTGACCACGGCAGTGACCGCGACGGGTTCCCGGGTGGCCGCAGGACGCTGCGCCGGCCCGGTTGACCCCCCGACGGGGGACGAACAGCCGGGACTATTGGGGTCGTGACCGGACTGTCCGTTTCCGGCAGACTCGGATTCGCGCCAGTCGGGTTCGGGGGACCAGGATCAGCCTTGGGGGAGGACGTCCAGGTCGCCGGCTGGTAGGCGTCGGGTCGGTACGCGGGGTACCGCCAGGCGCCGCTGTGGCGGATGCCGGCAGCCCGCGAGCCTGCCGGCACCCGCCTACGCGCCTACCGTCTGTTGAGCCGCTGACCCAGAGCTTCTGACGGCAGTGAGCACGCGTGACGGTCGGCTATGTGGTTCTGCGAGTGGACCGCTACAGGCGCCGCACGCCTGCCGTTCGCAGGTCGATTACGCAGTAGCCGTGCGGTTCGTCCATCAGCACGTGGGGATCAGGTCGGGGCGCCGGGCGGGTCGAGGTAGCCATCCTCGACAGCTCGATGGAGAAGGTCGATCTTGGTGGTGGCTTCGCGTCCGGTCTCGCGATATTTCTTGCGTACCCGGTCGATGTACTGCTTGGCGGTCTCTACCGCGATCCCCATCCGATTCGCGACCCGCTTCATCGACATGCCGGCCGCATACAGCTGCAGCGCCTGTCTTTCCTGGGCGGACAGCCGGGGGCGGTCGGACGCGTCGTCCGTGAGCAGCAGGAACGCGAGCGACGGCGAGATCCAGCCGCTGCCGTCCGCCGTCGCGAGCACGGCCTTGGCGAGGTCCTCCAGCTGGTCCGTCTTCGCGACGAACGCGGCGGCGCCCGCGCGGATCGCCAGGCGCACCGTGACGGGATCGGCGGCCGCGCTGTAGACGGCGACCCCCGTCCCTCGATCGATCAACGTGCCGATGGTGTCCAGTGGATTGCTTCCGTCTCCGAGGCTCAGGTCGAGCAGGACGACGTCGGCATCCTTGCCAGGTCCGGACATCAGCTCATCGACCGACTTGGCGGTCGCAACCAGCTCGATACCCGAAAGTTGGCGCAAAGCCGCACCGAGGCCCTCTAGCACTATGGGGTGATCGTCCACCGCCGCGACGGTCACAGACGACCATGCATCGCCATAAGCCAAGTCTCGGCTAGCGTCGGCTGAGCTGCTCTCATCGCCGTCGTCAGGGCCGAGAGCTGGGCTTTGAGGTGCGATGTGGTCTGGAGGATGGGTCTCGGGCGAAAGTGATGGGTCAGGGGGAGGCACCGCACCATTTCAGCAGACGGTGACGAAGCTGCATGCTCCGACGCAGGCATGCGGTGAAATGTGCGCCTCGGGCGTAACCGGCGCATCCGTGCGGCCTCGGACAAGCGCCGCCTCGACGGCGACCGCGGCCCAGACCGGCCCAACACCGTCGTGGTGCCGCCGCCTCCTCCGCCGCCTCTTCCTGGCCAGGGCGCCCGTCCGCCGGCGCCGCGCCCGCTCAGCAGTTGCAGTCGCAGCCATCGCAGCAGCTGCAGCAGCCGTCGCCGCATTCACAGCAGTCCCCGCAGCCGTCGCAGCAGTCCCCACAGTCAGCGGAGCAGATGCCCTGCTTGCGCTGGCCGCTGAACGGTGAGGTGTAGTCGCCGCAGCACATCTGACAGGTACAGAACATTCCGGTGGCGGCGAGGCAGGTCGAGAAGGTCACTCCCGGCCTAGGGCCACCCGGCCCAGGTCGGTCGGGGCCGGGCTGGCCCGGGCCGCTTGGTCGGCCTGGCCCCGGCTGCGCACCGCGGAACGCGTTGTCGACGGCAAGCTCCAGCTCGTGCACCAGCAGCAGGTGTGCCAGCCGGGCATGCCCGTTGCGCGGCCGCGGCCGGTCGCCTCGGCGATCGGCGGCCCCCTGCCGCGTCGCCGAGCAGACGTCACCGTGCCGTTCCCCCCGGCTATCGACCTGGGTGTCCTCTCGCCCATGGTGGGCGCAGTTCCCGTTCCCGTGGTCCTCGATGGACCGCCGCGGGCGACGGCGCCTGTGGGTGCGGATGCGGGTCCGTCCGGGAGCCGCCGGGGCGGCGGCGAACTCGACGTCGCGCAGGGCAAGCGTGATTCCCAGCAGGGCGTCGTCGCACAGCGTGCGTGCCTCGGCGAGCGTGGCACCAGTGGCCGTGAGCGGGTTCCACGCACCCTTGGCGTCGTCGTCCGCCTGATCGGCGACCGCGTCCAGCAGGTGCGCCAACCGGCCGAACAGCCCGCCGATCTCGGCCAGCGGCGCGGCGTTGCCTGGCCGTCCCGCGAGTACCGCGGTGTGCGCGAAGGCCGCGGCGGCGGCCTCCTCGGCCGGCGAGGTCACCGCCGTGAGCGCCGTGCCCCGACCGGCCGCGGTCTCCACGGCGTGCTGCCGCCGGGCCGCGCGCTCCAGCGCGCCGACGTCGAAGCCCAGCTCGGCGCCAGTGCTCGCGCCGCCCCGCGCGGCCGCGCCCGCGAACCGGCCGGCGAGCGCCGCGACCGGCCTGCGGGCGAACGGCCCGTCGCCGTCGGCCACGTGATCCTCGACGCCCGTCGCGGCGGCGGTCAGCGAGACCGCGGCTGCGAGCATCGCGCCTTGGTCGTCCCGAGTAGTCACCTCGGCGGTGCGCAGGCCCCGCAGGGCACACGGCCCGGCCTTCCTGGTCGCCACGGTCCCGGTCTGGGCGGCGACCAGTACTGACAGCAGGAGGCCGTCGACGTTGGTCGCGGTCCGCGCCCAGTGGCCATGGCGGTCGCGCAGCGTTAGGCACATTCCGCACAGATGGGACATCCAGACGGCGGTGAGGTCCTCGCCCATCCGGTGTCGGCAGGGCCGCAGTATGCCGAACATGGCGATACCTTCTCAGACCCGATCCGCTTTGACCGTATTGCGTCTGTCTTCTGCCGCACGTCGCGAGCGGCGGCGGTCCGCAGGGTGTTGTTCCGGCCGGCCGACGGCTGGGCATCGCCTACCACTCCGACCGGCCTCTGGGCGAGACCCCGACCGATCGGTGGACAAGGACTAGCCTGGCGGGCATGGCCGAACGCCTTTATTTCCGCCAGCTGCTGTCGGGGCGGGACTTCGCCGTAGGGGACCCGATCGCCACGCAGATGGTCAACTTCTGCTACGCCATCGGAGACCGGGAGACCGGCGAGGCGGTCCTCGTCGACCCGGCATACGCCGCCAAGGACCTGCTCGGCATCCTCGAGGCCGACGGGATGCGGCTGGTGGGCATGCTCGCCACCCACCACCATCCCGACCACGTCGGCGGCAGCATGATGGGCTTCTCGCTCGCCGGGATCAGCGAGATGCTGGCCGAGGCTCCCGCACCGGTACACGTCCACAAGGATGAGGCCGAGTTCGTCCGCCGCGTCACCGGCGTCTCCGAGACCGACCTCGTCCCGCACGCCCACGACGACACCGTCGACGTGGGCGCGATCCCGATCCGCCTGCTGCACACCCCAGGCCACACCCCCGGCAGCCAGTGCTTCCTCGTCGCGGACCGGCTGGTCGCCGGGGACACCCTGTTCCTGGACGGCTGCGGCCGCACCGACTTCCCCGGCGGCAGCCCCGAGGACATGTACGACAGCCTGCAGCGCCTCGCCGCCCTGCCGGACAACCCGGTCGTCTACCCGGGCCACTTCTACTCGCCACCGAGCGACAGCGCGCCGATGGCCGACGTCACCGCCACCAACATCGTCTATCGCCTCCGCGACCGGCAGCAGTGGCTGCGTGCCTTTGGCTGACCCACTGCGGCCCGGCTGACCCGTCGGGCGGGCGTGGACCGTGTGGGCGTCGAAGTCCTTCGAGCGCCCGCGCCGCGGGCGCGCCATCCGGTGCAACGGCCCGGTGGAGGGTTATGGAGTGCCTTGCCCGGTGACGCGCTCCAGAGCGTCGGCGAGCTGGTCGAGGTCGGCAAGGGTGCTGTAGACGTGCGGGCTGACGCGCAGCGCCGGGACGGCGTCGCGCGCCCTCGTCGTGTCGATCGCGCTCGCGAGGATGTTCTCGTGGCGCTGGAGGCGGTCGCGCACCCTCGCCGGATCGACGCCGCGTGGCGGGAGCAGGGTGACGATGCCGGAGGCGGAGGCGACGTCCTCGCCGAGCCGCCAGCCCGCGACCGCGACCAGCCGCCGCCGAGCCGCCGCGGCCAGGGCCTGGACGCGGGCCCGCACCAGCGCCGGGCCCGCCTCGAGGTGCTCGGCCAACGCCACCGCGAGCCCGACACGTGCCGCCACCGGCGCCTCGCCGACGTCGAACCGGCCGACTCCGGCGGCCGCGACGAGCCGCCCACCGCCCGGCGCCGGCGGGTCGGGCTCCCAGCGTGCCGTGTACCCAGTTGGGGCGGGCACGCCGAGCCGGTCGACGAAGTCGGGCCGGGCGGCGAGGAACCCGACGCCGCGCGGGCCGCACAGCCACTTGCGGGACGTACCGACATAGGCGGTCACCCCGCCGGTGGCCCCGGCGGCCGACACGTCGACCTGGCCGAGAGACTGCGCGACGTCGAGCAGCAGCGGAACACCAGCCTCCCGGCACAGCGCCGCCACCGCCGCGGTCGGCTGGACGATCCCCCGCTGGCTCGGCACCTCGGGGAACGTGACCAGATCCAGGCGGTCCAGCCCCGCCTGGCCCGCACCGCGGCCGAGGCGCTCGACGTCGACCCGGCCGTCCGCGAGCAGCGGCAGGTCGATCAGCTCCAGACCGTCGCGCCGTGCGCGGGCCCGCAGCAGCAGGAGGTTCGAGGAGAAGTCGCTCGGGACGATCCCGATCCGGCCACCGGGCGGCAGCGGCCAAGCGCCGACCATCGTGGCGAACGCCGAGGTCGCGCTGTGATGGAAGGCGACATCGGCGCCCGTCAGCGCCGGGTCCAGCAGTCCGGCCAGGGCGGACCGGGCTGCGTCGAGCTGTTCGGCTGCCCGCTCCTGGGCGACGTAGGAGCCGAGGGTGGCCTCGGCGGTCAGCTGTTCCACCTGCGCATCGATGACAGCCCTGCTCGTCGCCCCTGCGGCGGCCGCATCCAGATGGACGCCGGTCAGGCCCGCTCGCGCCGCTCGCCACCGTTCGGCCAGCTCCGGCGACGGGACCAGCTCCTCGCTGCCCGCGCCCGCCGCGGCCTGGCCACCTGCCGCGCGCCTGCCTGCCGCGCCCGTGCCTGCCAGGCCACTGCCCGCCAGGCCACCGCCCGCCAGGCCACCTGCGGCCGGGACACCGGTCGTCGTCTCGTTGCCAGCCACGCCGGTCACGCTGCCAGGCCACGGCGAACCCGACAATGGCAAGGTCGAGTCGGGCCCCGACCGAGAGAGGCACTTGACGATGACTGACGAGCTGACCATGAGAGCGGTTCGGCTGATGACGGCCGGGGAGCCGCCGCGGATCGTGGATGGCATCCGGCTGCTGGCGCCGGGAGAGGACGAGGTGCTCGTCCGGGTCGACCACGCGGGCGTCAACCCGATCGATACCTATGCCGCCGCCGGCACCGTCGGCGACACCACCCGACTGCCCAGGACCCTCGGCGTCGAGGGCACCGGGATCATCGAGGGCACTGGCACTGGCACTGGCACTGGCACTGGCACCGGTGGTGGTGGCGGTGGGCTCAGCGCTGGCACGCGCGTCGTCGTCACCGGGTCCGGCCTCGGCTTGGTCCGCGACGGCACCTGGGCCGGCGCGCTAGTCGCGCCGCGCGACGCCGTCGTCGAGGTACCGGCGGAGCTGGACCCCGCCCAGGCTGGCGCGATCGGCACAGCGGCGGTGACCGCCTATGAGGCGCTGCACGTCTTCGGGCGGGTCACCCCGGACGACCGGGTGCTGGTCCTCGGCGCCGGCGGCGGGGTCGGCGTCGTCGCGGTCCAGCTCGCGAAGATCGCCGGGGCGACCGTCGTCGGCCAGGTCGGGTCGGCGGTCAAGGCGGACGCGGTGGAGGGGCTCGGCGCGGACCGGGTGGTGGTGACGGGCGCCGACGACCTGGTCACGGAGGTGGGCGGCTTCCGGCCGACGCTGGTCGTCGACCCCCTCGGCGGCCAGTTCACACCGGGCGCGGTGGAACTCGCGGCGATCGGCGGGCGGATCGTCATCCTCGGCGTGTCCGCCGGCCAGGACATTCCGCTGCCCGGCCGGACCTTCTACCGCAAGGCGCTGAGCCTGCTCGGCTACGGTGGCCTGGTCTCGACCCCGGCGCGGCGCGCGACCGCCGTGCAGGCCGTCGCCGCGGACATCGTCGCCGGCCGGCTGCACATCCCGATCGACGAGGTCGTCCCGCTCGCGCACTTCGACGACGCCGCCACCCGCCTGCGCGACCGCTCCGTCCTCGGCAAGGTCATCCTTGCCACGCAGCGGTAGCCCGCCCGCCACTACGGGCGGCCGGGTGGCCGGCGCCCGCGGCGGTCGGGCAGTCTCGTGACATGGCCGATCCCACGGCTGCCTCGGCGCTGCCCTCTCGCCCCGGCATTCCCGACGGTTTTCCCGCCAGCGTTCCCAGCGGCGTTCCCGGCTCGCCCGGCCCGGGTGAGCCCCCCGCGCGCGCCTGGTCTGGGGCCGCGGCTCCGCCCGGTCCCGAGATGGATTTCGTCACCGGGCGGGTCGCCCGGCCGGTGCCGCCGCGTGCGGGTACGCCGCCCGCCAGGGTCGCTGTCATCGGGGCCGGCGCGGTGGGCGGCTACTTCGCCTCCAGGGCCGCGGCGGCCGGCGCCGAGGTGTGGCTGTGCGTCCGCCGACCGTTTGACCGGCTGGTCGTCGTCTCCACCGGTGCCGACGGCGGCGACGTCGAGTTCGACGTGCCCGCGGAGGTGGTCATCGACCCGGCGAGGCTGCCTCCGTACGGATTCGACTGGGTGCTGGTTGCTACCAAAGCCCACCAGATCCCGGCGGTGACGCCGTGGCTGGCCGCGACCGTCGGACCGGGAACCGGGGTGGTGGTGCTGCAGAACGGCGTGCGCCACGCCGAGCGGGTGGCGGCGTTCGCCGCGCCCGAGCAGGTGCTGCCCGCCGTCGTCTACATCAACGCCGAGGCCGAGTCGCCGGGGATGATCCGACACCGTGCGGGCGGGGTCGTGCAGGTCCCGGATGTCCTGCTTGCCGAACGCCTCGCCGACCGGGTCCTCACCGCCGGCGAGGTCCGTCTCACCGACGACTTCGCCACCGCCGCCTGGACGAAGCTGTGCGTCAACAGCGCGGCCAACACCGTGACGGCGCTCACCGGGCGCCGTCTCGAGGTGCTACGCCGTGACGACGTCGCCCAGCTCGCACTCACGATCATGGAGGAGGTAGTCGCGGTCGCCCGTGCCGACGGCGCCGAGGTGCCCGACGGGCTGCCGGAGTTCACCGTGCGCCGGCTGCGCGGTCAGCCGCCCGGCGCGGGCACGTCGATGCTCTACGACCGCGCCGCCGGCCGCCGCCTGGAGCACGAGGCCCTCATCGGGGCGGTCGTGCGGATCGGCGCCGAGCACGGCGTCCCCACCCCGACCTGCGCGACCGTCCTGCCCCTGCTCGCCGCCATCAGCGACAGCGTCGAGGCGCCTCCCCCACCGATTGGCTAGTAGATGGCTCGGTGTTCACCGGCACGTTCGGCGCCGATGGGCACTCGGTAGCCAATCGGCGGGGACCCCGCGGGCAACCCGGCGCGGAAGTGCGTACCCAGGCTGGCACAGGTGTCAGGCGATGGGCTCAGGTGGCCGGGTCGGCCTGGGGTTCGGGGACGAGCTTGGCGACGATGTACTCGGCGATCGCCAGCGACGCGGTGGCGCCGGGCGACGGGGCGTTGCGGACATGCAGGACGCGGCCGTGGTGGGCCAGCACGAAGTCGTCGACGAGGCTGCCGTCGCGGGCGACGGCCTGCGCACGCACCCCGGCCGGCCCACGCACGACGTCCCTAGCGGACAGCTCCGGCACGTAGCGGCGCGCCTCGGCGACGAACGCCCGCTTGCTGGCGGTCCGCAGCATCTCCTTCGCGCCGGTCTTCCAGTGCGCCTTCGCCATCTTGCGCATGCCGGGCCAGGCCAGCGTCTCCCGCAGATCCGCGCCCTTGACCGTGCCGACCGTGTAGCCCTCGCGCGCGGTGGCGAGCACCGCGTTCGGGCCGACGAGGATCTCGCCGTCGACCCGCTTCGTCAGGTGGATCCCGAGGAACGGGTAGCGCGGGTCGGGCACCGGGTAGATCAGGCCGCGCACCAGGTCACGCCGCTCGGGGCGCAGCAGCCAGTAGTCGCCGCGGAACGGGATGATCCGGGGCGACGGGTCCTCGCCGGTGAGCCGCGCGACCTGGTCGGACTGCAGCCCGGCGCACGAGACGAGCAGGTCGAACGGGCCGACCTGCTCGGTCACCTCGCGCAGCTCGGACTTCGCCGCGGCGGTCTCACCGTCCGGGTGGTGCCCGTTCGGCGCCACCGGCGCGGTGCCGCGCACCCGCAGCCGCAGCCACACCCCGTCGGGCTTCTCCTCGATGCCGACGACCTCGGCGCCGGTGCGGACCGCACCGCCGGCGTCCTGGACGTCGGCGCGCAGGGCCCGGCAGACCGCCGGGTAGTCGACGATCGCCGTCGTGGGTGAGTGCAGCGCGGCGACGCCCTGCGCGTGCGGCTCGATCTTGCGCAGCCCGTCGGCGTCGAGCCACTCGCAGCCCGGCACGCCGTTCGCCTCCGCCCGGCGGGCGATCTCCTTGAGCCGGTCGATCTCGGTGTCGTCGACCGCCACGACGACCTTGCCGCACTCGTCGTAGCGGATGTTGTGCGCCTCGACGTACTCCCGCAGCAGGCCGACCCCGCGCCGGCACAGCGTCGCCTTCAGCGAGCCGGGCGTGTAGTACAGCCCGGCGTGCACGACGCCGCTGTTGCGGCCGGTCTGGTGACGGGCGATGTCCTGTTCCTTCTCGAAGACGGTCACCGCGGCCGACGGGTCGACCTGCCCGAGGCGCCTGGCCACCGCCAGCCCCAGGATCCCGCCACCGACCACCGCGATACGCCCTGACACCTGTTGCCGCCTCCCCGTTTCGTGCCCCACCAGCCTCGACGCCCTCCAGTATCCAGGCCGGGCCGTCCGCCGGGTCCGCGGGTCCGGCGCTGGGCGGCGGCGCCCGGAATCTCCCGTGACGGGCGGCTGTGGACACGCGACGATGCCTGGGCCGGCCGGCGACGGACGCGGCCGGCCACCGGAGGGAGCCGCAGTGGGAACGGCAGCGGAACCGGAACGCGGGAAGGCCGCGGGCGGGCACGAGGTACGGGTCGTGGAGCCGGCGCAGCGGCCGGCGGCTGTGCGGGTCTTCCAGACGGCACTGGTCGCGCTGCCCGACCTGGACGTTTTCACTCCCGAGGATCCCCACGGCGACGCGTACTTCGAGGAGGGCCGGCTGTTCGGCGCCTACGTCGGTGGCCAGCTCGTCGGCACCGCCGACTCGCTCGCGAGCTGGCTCGCCGTGCCCGGCGGCCGGCGCGTGCCGCACACCGCGGTCACCGCGGTGGGCGTCCTGCCGACGCACACCCGCCGCGGCCTGCTCACCGCGCTCATGCGTGCCCAGCTCGACGACGCCGTCGCCCGCGGGGACGTCGTCGCGTCGCTGCGGGCCAGCGAGACGATGATCTACGAACGGTTCGGGTACGGCCTGGCCACCCAGGCCGGGAGTGCCGTGGTGACGAAAGCCCGGGCGCGCTGGCGGCCGACCGCGCCGCCCGGCGGCCCGGTGCGGCTCGTCGACCCGGTCGAGTCCTGGGACCTGCTCGCCCGGATCCACGAGGCGCTGCCGGCGCACCAGCCGGGCGCCATGGGGCGCCCGGCCACGTGGTGGAACCAGAAGCTGCTGCGGACGCGGAAGCGGGGCGGCCTCACCTATGTGGTGGTCCACGGCGAGGAGGGTGCCGAGGACGGCTTCGCGCGCTACTACCCGGACCTGTCCGTCGACTGGCGCGACGAAGGCAGGCGGACGATCGTCGTCAACGACCTGGTCGCTGGCACGCCCGCGGCCCGAGCGGGCCTGCTGCGCCACCTGCTCGGCCTCGACCTCGTCGACCGGGTCGCGATCGACGACCGGCCGCTCGACGACCCGCTGCCGGCAGCGCTGACCGACCACCGGGCCGTACAGTTCCGCGAGATCGAGGACGAGACCTGGCTACGGCTGCTCGATGTGCCGGCGGCGCTCGCGGCCAGGACCTACCGCGGCCCCGGCCGGGTCGTCGTCGAAGTCGTCGACGACCTGGTGCCGGCGAACTCCGGTGTCTACGAGGTCAGCCAGGACGGCGCCGCCCGGCTGGCGGCGGCGTCCGCGCCGGCGGCCGACCTGCGGGTGGACGTGGCCGGCCTCGGCGCGGTCTACCTGGGCGGGACCCGCTGGTGGCAGCTCGCCGCGGCCGGCCGCGTCGAGGCCCGCGACCCGGCCGCCCTCGCGACGGCCGACGCCCTGTTCGCGACCGCCAGCCTGCCCTACTGCGGCACCCGCTTCTGAGCCCTGGTCGTGCTAGGCGCCGATGGCGTGGAAGCCGCCGTCGACGTGGACGATCTCGCCGGTGGTGGCGGGGAACCAGTCGGACATGAGCGCGACGCAGGCGCGGGCGGCGGGCTCGGTGTCCTGTACCTGCCAGCCGAGCGGGGCCTTCTCGTCCCAGACGGCCTCGAACTTCACGAAGCCGGGGATGCTCTTCGCGGCCATGGTGCGCAGCGGGCCGGCGGAGACCAGGTTGACTCGGACGCCGCGCGGCCCGAGGTCGCGGGCAAGGTAGCGGGCGGCGGAGGCGAGACCGGCCTTGGCGACGCCCATCCAGTCGTAGCTCGGCCAGGCGACGGAGGCGTCGAAGTCCAAGCCGACGACGCTCGCGCGCTCGCCGAACAGCGGCAGCGTCGCCCGGGTCAGCGCGGCCAGCGACCAGGTCGACACCTGCAGCGCGGTGCCCACCTCGGGCCAGGCGGCGTCGACGAACGGCTTGCCGCCGAGGACCGACTCGGGTGCGAAGCCGATGGCGTGCAGCACTCCGTCCAGGCCGTCGACGTGCTCCAGGACCTTGTCGGCGAGCCCGCCGAGGTGCTCCTCGTCGGTGACGTCGAGCTCGATGACCGGCGCCTCGGTGGGCAGGCGGCGCGAGATCCTGCGAGTGAGCGACAGCCCGCGGCCGAAGCCGGTGAGCACGACCGTGGCGCCCTGCTCCTGGGCGATCTTGGCGACCGCGAACGCGATCGACGCGTCGGTCAGCACGCCGGTGACGAGAACCCGCTTGCCTTCGAGAAGTCCGCTCATGATTGGCATCCTGCCAAAAGACCAACCTGGGGAGACACATCCGGTGGAGGGAATCTGCCGCGTCGTTTTTGGCGCCCCGGCACAAGCGAAGCGCGGTGGTCGGTGCTGAAGGTTTGACATGGTTCGCTCCGTGCGGGCGCAGCTCGGGCGGGTGGCGCTTGAAGGTCGCTGGTTGGGGTCGGGCGGGAAGGTTTGACATGGTTCGCTGCGTGCGGGCGGCGCGCATCGGCCGCGTCCTCCGCAGGCTCCGGACGCGGGCGCTACGCGCCGTCCTCCTGCGCTCACGGGCGCTCCGGCGGCCTCCTCCGTGGTTCGGCACTTCGCTTCGCTTGTGCCGAACCACTGCGGAGGCCGCCTCCGCGCCCAGCTCGCTTGCGTGCCGCTTGAACGTCACGAGTCGAGCTTTGGCGTGAAGGGGTAGTGGCGCTGCCCTGCATGTGGCTGTGTTCGTGACCTTCAAGCGTCACGCGACTGCGCTGGCCCGGAGGCGCGCCTCCGCGGAGGCCCGGCCCCGGAGCGAAGCGAACGGGGTTGGGCCGCAGCGGAGGTCGCCGGAGGGCACCGTCCGCTCCGGAGGGCCGTGCCCGGACGGAGCGGACCAGGTAAAACCTTCCCGCCCGAGCCAGCTCCCTTCCCGCCCGACCCAACCTGGTGACCTTCAAGCGTCACGCGACTGCGCTGGCCCGGAGGCGTGCCTCCGCGGAGGCCCGGCCCCGGAGCGAAGCGAACGGGGTTGGGCCGCAGCGGAGGTCGCCGGAGGGCACCGTCCGCTCCGGAGGACGCGGCGCGGAGGTCCCTTGGGAGCGCAGCGAGCAAGGGGCCGGAGGGCCGCGCCCGGACGGAGCGGACCAGGCAACACAGCGGACCAAAATCACCGTGATTGGTCTGCCTGGTGGTGGGCGCCCAGAAACCCTGTGCACGGCCGGTCTGAGGCGATCCGTAACCTGGGTGGTGGAGGACTTCGGCCGCCGGGGGCGTCGGCGTGGCAAGATCGTATGGCCTCGCCTGATCGATGGGGGGCAGTACGGTCACGAGGTTTCGGCCTTCAGGGCAGCCGCCCAGGCCGGTTCTGATGATGTTGGATGTAGGGGGCGGCTGGCGCTTGCTCGCTCGACACGGCGTTACGTGAGGTGAAGCGTGAGCGCGGCGTTTGACGGCAGCGGTTACCGCCAGCGGGTGCTGGCGGTGCTGCGCACGCGCTCTCCGCTGCGGCTCGACGACCCGTTCTTCGTCGCCGACCTCGACCCCGACAGTGGCTACACCGACGGCGAGGTGCAGACGCGGCTCGCCCGGGTGCTCGCGTTCCTGCAGCGGGAGCGCAGCTCGGCCAAGTACGCCACGCTCGCCGCCGAGCTGGTCCGCCGCCGCGCCGAGTGGGAGGCGCCGCTACGGGCCGCCGAGACGCGGGAGCGGATCCGCCAGCGCGTCATCGAGGCCCGCCGGGACGGCGACGCCGAGCGGCTCGCGAAGGTCGACGGCTACCTGGCGACGGTCCGCGAGCGGTTCGGCGGAATCCCGCTCTCCCGGGTCGACGGCCTGCGCCGGCTCGCCGTGCAGGCTGGAGTGAGCGGCGAGCGGTTCGACGCACGGCTCGCCAGGGAACGGCTCATCGACGACGCCGTCGGCGTGGGCGCCACGCCGCTACCTGCCGACGTGCGCGGCCAGATCAGGGAGCGGCTCGAGGAGCTGCGGGCACTGCGCCACGGCGACCACGTCTCCACCGCCTCCCTGTGGGCCTTTCTCGGGGTCGCGCCGGACGCGTCACCGGACCGGCTTGCGGGCGCCTACGAGGCGGTCGCCGCGGTCAACGCCCGCCGCCCGCACGACCGGGAGAAGACGGTGACGGCGGACCTGCTCGCGCTGGTCCGTGCCCGCCTCCTGGAGGGCGACCCGGCCGCCTACACCGCCGGGCTGCTGGCCGACGCAGCGGGCGAGCTACGCGGCGCCGTGGAGGAGCACGTCCTGCTGGACGGCGAGATCACCGCCGTCGCCTTCGAGGGGCTGATACGGCGGGCGCTGGGCGCCGGGCGTGGGCTGTCCGTGGCGCAGGTCAGATCGGTGGTGCTGGGGCTGGCCCGCGACCTCGGCGTCCCGGTGAGTACCGGTGCGACGATCGACTTCGTCGTCTGCCCCGGTTGCGGGCGCCCGGAGCCGGTCGGCGAAGTCCGGGTCTGCCGGTACTGCGACACCGACCTCTACATCGTCTGTCCGACCTGCGGGCGGTTTACCGAGGCGGCGGCCGTCGTCTGCCGGCAGTGCGGGCAGAGCGTCCGGCAGTCCAGGGACGCGACCGAGGCGCTCGCGGCGATCCGCCGCGCGCTCGACGACGGCCGGCCGGCCGCGGCCGCGGAGCTCGTCGGCCGGGCGCGGCCGGTGCTCGCCGCCGTCGGCGCGGCGGCCGTCGTGGCCGGCGACGAGCTCGCCGCGCGGGTGTCGGCCGCGCTCGCCGCGGCGGACGCGGGCTGGCGGGCGCTCGCGGACGACCGCGGCGCCGGGCGCGCCGAGGCGGCGCTGGAGCGGGCGCGCTGGCTGGTCGGACAGGCCGCCGACGTGCCCGGCCAGGACGGCCGGCTCGCCGCGGAGGTCCTCGAAGAGCTGACGATGGCCCAGGCGATGATTCGTCGCCGGGTGGACGCGGCGCTCGCGCTCCCGCCGGCGGCGCGGGAGGCGGCGCTCGTCGCGGTGTTGGCAAGCGCGTCCGACAGCCCGGAGGCGCTTGCGGCGCTGGCCGCGCTCCCGCTCGCGCCGGCGGTCGACCTGGTCGCGATGCCCGCCGGGGGCGTTTCCGGCGGGTCCGCCGCGGCGGTGTTGTTGCGGTGGCGGGCCGGCGACGCCGCGACCGCGGTCTCCTTCCGGGTCGAGCGGGTGGTGGCCGGGGCGATCGGCGCCCCGCCGGTCCGCCTCAGCCTTGGCACCACGGCGGCCACCGAGCTGACGGACGCCGGCGCACCCGCGTGGACACCCGTGTACTACGAGGTGACGGCGATCTCGGGCAGTCGGTGGTCGACGGTCGCGCGGACCGCGCCGTTGGTCCTCAGCCGGGACGTGGACGAGGTGCGCGCCCAGCAGACGTCGGACGGCGTCCGGCTGACGTGGCGGCTGGAGGGCCCCGTCCAGCTCGTGACCGTCGAGCGGGCCGTCGAGGCCGTGGAACCCGTCGAACCGGCCGACGCCCTGGACACGCCAGCTGACGGCTCCGCCGGCGCCGGCCCGCCGACCGCCGGCCTGCGGATCTCGGCGCCGGCCCGGCCCGGCCCTGCTGGCCCCGCGGATGTCGACCGCTCGGTTCGGCACACCCGGGTCAGTGGCGGAGTCCTGACCGACCCGGACGTCCAGCCGGGCGTGACCTACCGCTATCGGCTGTCCGTGGAGTATGTCGAGGTCGACGGATCACCCACCCGTACGCCGGGCGTGGAGGTCACGGTCACCGTGGGGGCGCGGCCGCGCCCCGTGGTCGACCTGTCTGTCGCGTTCGCGGCCGGCGAGACCATGCTTCGCTGGACGACGCTTCCCGGGGTGGACGTGCGGATCTACGCCACGCCCGGAGTGCTGCCCGATGCCGGGGCGGCGGCCGCCGGCCGGTACCCGACGACACCGCCCGTCCAGCCGGGGCCGTTCGGGCATGAGAACTCCGAACTGCCGCTCGGCGCGGTCACGGGCTCTGCCCGGCTCGTCGGCACGAGCCGGCGTGGCCGGCTGCTGGACGCGGCGGCCGTCGGTCCGGTGATCTACACCCCGGTCAGCGTCCTCGGCGGCCACGGCGTCGTCGGCCGCCCCGTGCAGCACGTCGCGCCTGGAGGGGTTCTCGAGCTGCGCGCCGAGGACCGGGGCGACGAGCTGGTGTTGTTCTTCCGCCTCGCGCCGGGGCTGACGGAGGCGCGCGTGCTGTGGCGGCGCGACCGGATGCCGACCGGTCCTGACGATCCGGCGGCCTCGGCCGCGACCGTGACCATCGCGGGCCTCGCCCTGCGCGGCGGGGGCTGGCGGCTCGCCGCGCCGCGTGACGGCTGGCCGTACTACGTGGCCTGCTTCCCGGTGTTCCGGGTGAACGGCCAGCCGCGGGCCGGCTCGGCCGGCGCCGAGCTGCTCGCCAGATCGCCGGCGGTGCCGGCCTCCACGGGGCCGATTGCCATGCCGGATGCTCATACCGGACCGTCCTATCTCGCGCCGCTGCCGCCCGGTCCCGCGACCGGGGCGCTGCCTGCGCCCACCGGCGCCTTGCCGCTGCCTTCCCCGGTCGGCGTGGGACCGGGGACCTCGGCGCTGCCGCTGCCGCTGCCGCCGGCGCCTGGCCAGGCAGGGCCCCAGGCCGCGGGTTTCGCGCCGCCGCCGTCCGGGCCCCATCCGGCCGCGGCGCCGCCGCGGCCGGTACCGCTGCCGCCCGCTGGGCTGCCACCGTCGGCGCAGGCATTGCCACCGTCGTCGCGGACGGTGCCCGCGGCGATGTCCGCTGCTCCTTCAGCGGGTCCTTCCATGGCGGTCTCGCCGCTGTCGCCGGCAGGAACGCCCCTTGGTATGGGGCCACCGCCGTCGCCCGTCGCGCCGCCGCCGGCCGCCGCGGTGCCGTCGTCACCGTCGTCACCGTCGTCGTCGCCGCTGCCGCCGCTGCTGCCGCCGATGGCACCGGCGCCGGCCTCGGCCAGGCCGCAGCCGGGTCAGCCGGGCGTGCCGGGTCACGCTGGGGCGCCGGGCCAGGCCACGCAGGCTCGTCCGCTGCCGCCGATGGTGAACCCCCCGACGGGGGCTGGCGGCCTGCCCATCGCGTCCAGGCCCGTCGGGCGGCCCCAGCCCAGCCAGGAACCACCCGCGCCGCCTCGGCCCGCCTACCCGCAGCCGCACGCACAGCCGTCGCCCGGATCTCCTGCTGGGGCCGATGCGTGGGCCGGCCCGGCCGGTCGACCGGCCCCGCCGGCAGGTCCTGCAGCCCCGCCCACGGCGCAGCCATGGGCTCCCACCGCCACGGGCGGGCCGGCGGCGCCGGGCTGGCACTTCCCCGCGCTCGACGTGCCAGGGTGGCCGGTTCCGGTGGGCAGCCCGACGCCAGGCCCCCAGCCTGGCTGGACGTTGCCGGCGGTGCAGGGGGGCCTGTACGCGCCGGGCGGGCAGCGCGGCTACGACGCCGGCCCAGGTGCCGGGCCAGGCGGGCATACCGACCAGCTGGCGGTCGCACCGCCGGGCGAGCCGGCCGACGTCGCCACCATGCCGCCGGCGGCGCCCGGGCGCTTCGGCACCGAGCATGCCGATGGCGATGCGGCGGCGGTCGCCGGTGACGTGGCCGACGGCGAGGTCGACGGCGAGGTCGACGACCGTCCGCCGGACGACGACGCGGACGATGACCTGGGCTACGACCCGGATGACGATCTGGATGGTGACGCGGCGGGGGAGCCCTGGGTCACCTACTCGGTGTCCCGGGCCGGCTGGCGGCGCCGCGTCCTGCGAGTCAGGGTCCGAAGCGGTGGTGCCGTGCCCGAGCTGGTGCTCGTCGCCCGTCCGGGAACCGTGCCGCCGGCCGAGCTGGCCGAGGGCCAGGCGCTTGCCCGGCTGACGCCGACGGCCGCGCGTGCCAACCGGACCATGGAGGTTCGCCTCGAGGGTGCCTTGCTCCCGTGGGGAATCCGTGTGTTGGCGGTGGCGGACGGCGCGGATGTCCCCGTCGTCGTGGACCATCCGTCCGACGACGCGCTCGTGGTGCGCTGAGGCCGCCTGGCGCGAACCGCCCGGGCGGCGGGCGCCATCCGGGGTTCGTGCCGGATCGCGAAGCGATCCAGGGGAGGTCTGCGGGAGGTCCGGGGCCACTGGGGCCCTCCCGGCCCGTTCCGGAGCTGATGTGTGCGGCCGGGGCTGGTCCGATCCGGCATCGGGTGGTGGTGTGTTGGCGCTGCGCCGATGCGCTGTCACGAGCTTGGGCCGGGTTGCGTCGGTGACTCTCCAGAACACGGTGCGCCGGGACGATTACGTCGCCGTCGCGCCAATACGTGAATGCGTCTGCGCCGTCGTGGGACGCGGCGGCGTTTCGCGGCGGTCCGCCGGGCCCACGCGGCGGCGAGGCGCTGGGCCTTCGGGAGCGCAGACGCGGTTCACGTTGTTGTTCCAGAGTAGATCTTCTGTCGCTTTCGCCCTGATTTTTGGCGTTGATTGGTGCACTTTTGCCGGATTGCGACCGTCCGCGCGGGCGGGGCTCGGAATGCCCGGGAAGAGTTTCCTAGTGGGCGCTGTCGCGGCCCCGGGCGCGGCGATTACCATGCTTCTGATCAAGTTTTACCGTGTGTCCGAAGGTGTGCCGGTAATCGGTACGTCGTCCGGGGTCACGGTGGCTGGCACCGTTTGGGAGCCCCGTCTGGGGTGCTCCGGAGGGGACGGAGCCGTGCGCCGCCGCCCGTGACGTGCGCCGGCTTCTTTGGATGCCTTACGCCCACGGCGGGAGGACGAGCCGGCGTCACGCAGCCGCCGGCTCGCCCGCCACGACCGAAAGGCAGCGCGTCCGCATGGCCTTGGCAGACAACGGCCGCCCGTCCCCTCCGGCGAGCCGTCCCGTTCCGCGAGCTCTCGATGCCACCTCCGCCGCGTCTCCGGGCGTCTCCGGGCGGCCCCCCTCCCGCCGGCGCCGGGTCCGTCGGCGTTCGCTCGCCGCGCTCGCGAGCATGTTCACCGTAGGTCTGCTGGCGCTCGTCGTGCCCGGCGCGACGGCCGCCACGACCCCCCCGGTGACCGCCACGACCCCCCCGGTGACCGCCACGACGGCCACGGTGCCGCCCGAACAGGACGGGCAGTCCTCCGGCGTGGCGGGCAAACCGTCGCTGGCGATCGTGCTGTTCGACTCCGACATCGTGCTGGTCGGCGGCCGCGGCTTCCTTCCCTCGCAGGACGTGCAGATCGAGGCGCTCACCGAGAAGCTCGGCGGCTCGGCGACCATGAAGGCCGGTGGCGAGGGCCGTTTCCTGCTCGGCTTCCAGGTGCCAGCCGACTTCGCCGGAACGGTGCAGGTGACCGCGACTCAGGGGGAGCGCACCGCCTCGGGCCAGCTGGCCGTCGGTACCCCGGAGGTGGAGCCGCCGACGACGATGACGCCCTCGCCCCCCGCGGGTGGGCCGGCGGTGGCGAGCGATCTGAACACCGCGGGCAAGAAGTCCGGGCTGCCCTGGATGTCTGGCGTCCACCCGGCGAACGAGCTGCAGCCCTACATCGACTTCGGTAACTGGCGCGGCCGGCAGATCGACCTCGCTCACGTGTTCACGGTCCGGGAGCAGGGCTGGGATCCGATCGTGGAGCCGAACTGGCCGGTGAACGACTTCGCCAGCTTCGACGGTCAGCTGGTGATCAGCCAGCCGATGTACCCGGAGGGCGCCGGCAACAACGCCGAGTGTGCCAGCGGCGCGTACAACGATCAGTGGAAGCGGTTCGGTGCGTTCCTGGTGAACAAGAACCGGGCGAACACGATCGTCCGGATCGGCTGGGAGTTCAACGGCTGGTTCATGTACTGGCACGTCGACCCCGACCCCGCGAACTGGGTCAAGTGCTTCCAGAACGTCGCGACCGCGATCCGGTCCACCGACCCGCAGGTGAAGATCGACTGGACGTTCAACGCGCACGGCTCCCCCGTCCCGGACGGGGGCTCGCCCTGGCCGGCCTACCCGGGCGACGAGTACGTCGACTACATCGGGATCGACTCGTACGACATGTTCCCGCCGTCGCCGGACGAGGCCACCTTCGACCGGCAGTGCAACGACCCGAACGGGCTCTGCTACGCGGCCAAGTACGCCCGGGAGCACGGCAAGAAGCTCTCCATCGGTGAGTGGGGCGTCACCTCCTGCTCGGGCGACCCCGGTGGTGACAACCCGCTCTACATCCGGAAGATGTGGGAGACGTTCGTCGCGAACAAGGACGTCATGGGTTACGAGGCCTACTACCACGACCCGATCATGGGGAACGTCTGTTCAACGATCATGGACGGTGGGCAGAACCCCAGCTCTGGCGCCGAGTACAAGAAGCTCTGGGACGCGGGGGTCTAGTAGTAGCCGTAGTCCGAGCCGGTGAGCCAGCCCGCTCGCGAGCGGGCTGGCTCACCGGTGGCGGCGCGCCAGCGGCGTGGGTCGGTTGGCCGACGCCGACGCCGACGCCCGGCCGTCGACGGAAGGTAGTCGGCGGAGACCGCTGCATCGTGGCGGATGGCGACCGGGCGAACACCGATCGGGTCTGTGACCGTCTGACCCGTCCTGGTGTGGAACCACTACATTGCGGACAAATGTCGGAAAGACGTCAGTGCGCCGTTTGCCGGCGATCCTCCCCTTCTGGAAGGTACGGTCCGACCCGTCGACGTTCTCGCAGGTCCGGCGGCGTGTGCGCGAGCCTGGCGAGAAGTCGCCAAGCTCGCGCGGACGCGCGAGGCCCGTCGAGCCAGAAGGAGCCGCTGCCGTGCGACACTTCCCCTTCCTCGACTCGGCGGCCAGTGACGCGTTGTTCCATCTGCCCCCGGCCGAGATCACCCGCGGCGCCGACCGCCGGCTGGTCGCCACGGCGCTCGGCGCGACGCTGTACGCGCCGGGCACCCGGCCGCGGCTCGCGGACGACGTACGCCGCCAGTCGGCTGCCGGCGTCGCCTCGATGGTCCTCTGCCTCGAGGACGCGATCGCCGACCACGAGGTGGCGGCAGCCGAGGCGAACGTGGTCCATGCCCTCAACCAGCTTGGCGACGATCCGCCGATCCTCGGTGACGGCCCCGGCCTGCTGTTCGTGCGGGTGCGCGCGGCCGAGCAGATTCCCGCGCTGGTCGCCGGTCTCTCAGCGTCGGCGACCGATCTGCTCGCCGGCTTCGTGCTGCCGAAGTTCGTCGAGGACAGCGGCGAGGTGGCGCTGGAAGCGGTGCTGCGGGCCGGCGACGAGGTCGGCCGGCCGCTGTGGGCCATGCCAGTGCTGGAAAGCCCGGAGGTCATCAACCGGGAGACAAGACTGGAGACGCTGCTCGGCGTGCGCCGCCTGGTCGACAAGCACGCCGACCACGTGCTCGCGGTCCGCCTCGGCGCCACCGACCTCTCCGGGCTCTACGGGCTTCGCCGCGACCGCGACCTGACCATCTACGACATCGCGGTCGTGCGCGACTGCATCGCCGACATCGTCAACGTCTGCGCGCGCGGCGGCGACCACGTCGTCACCGGGCCGGTCTGGGAGTACTTCGCCCAGCCCGAACGGCTGTTCGCGAGCACGCTGCGGGTCACGCCCTTCGCCACCGCCGACCTCGCCGACCCGGTCGTCCAGGGCCCCGCGCTACGCCGCGACCTGGTCTCCGCCGACCTCGACCGGCTCATCAAGGAGGTCGTGCTGGACAAGGCGAACGGACTGGTCGGCAAGACCGTCATCCACCCCAGCCACGTCGCCGCCGTCCACGCTCTCTACGTCGTCACCCATGAGGAGTACGAGGACGCGCGGACGGTGCTCGCCGGCGAGGCGGGCGGCGTCCAGCCCAGTCGCTACGCGAACAAGATGAACGAGCTACGCCCGCACAGGATCTGGGCGCAGGCCGTGCTGCGCCGGGCCGCCGCCTTCGGTGTGCTGCGCGAGGGACACACCTTCGTCGACGTGCTCGCGGCCAGCCAGGCGGTGGCCGCTTGAGGCCGCCGGCATCTGGCAGTTCGGCATCTGGCGGTTCGAGATCTGGCGGTTCGGCGGCTGAAGGACTGGTGGCTGCCGGCTCGGTGAAGGACACCGCGGTTCGCGAGGTGCGCCCGGCGGGTGGCGGCGCTGTGGCGGGCATCTCGGCGCCCGGAGCCCCCACGACCAGCCATTTCCCGGATGGTGGACCCGTGTCGGACAGCCTCCCGCCCGCCGGTTCGACGGCCGGCACCTCCACAGTCACCCGACGTGCGGCCGGGGCCGGCGCGGACGCCGGCGCGGAAGAAGACGACGGCTGGCTGTGGGCGGCGCTCGGCCTGGAGACCGAGGTGACCGAAGACGCCACCGGCGCGGGCCTGCGCGGCATCGTCGGCCTGGCGCTGCGGCGCAACCCGCGCCGCGCGCACCTGCTGGTGAGCCGGGTCCTCGGCAAACACCTGCCGGTCCGGCCCGAGAGCGCGCTCGCCGCCGCGGCCGCGCTCGCCGCGCGCGCCCGTGACCTCGGCGCCGCCGGACGGGCCGGCGGCGCGCCGTTCGTCCTCGGCTACTGCGAGACCGCGACCGCGCTCGGGCACGCCGTCGCCGACGGCTTCCCCGACGCCGACTACCTGCACACCACCCGCCGCGCGGTCGCCGGGATGCGCTCCGAGCTGGAGCTCGCCGAGACGCACTCGCACGCCGTCCAGCACTGGCTGCTGCCCGCCGACCCGCGGCTGCTGACCGACCCGCGCCCGTTGCTGCTCGTCGACGACGAGCTGTCCACCGGCAACACCGCGCTCGGCACCATCCGGGCGCTGCATGCGCTCGCCCCGCGCCCCGCCTACACGGTCGTGACCCTGCTGGATGCCCGGCCGGCGGCGTCGCGGGCGCGTTTCGACGAGCTCGCGGACGAGCTGGGCGTGCCCGTCGACGTGGTCTCGCTGGTGTCGGCGACCGTCACGCTGCCGGCGGACGTGGCCGACCGCGCTCGAGCGCTGCGTGAACGTCATGGTGGTGCGAACGGGGCCGTGGACGCGACTCGCGTCGACGCGAGTGGTGGGGCGGCGCTGCCGCCGGCGGGCCCGGCGACCGGGCCTGGCGCGCTGGCCCCGGTGACATGGCTGCGCCCGCCCTGGCCGGCCGGGCTGCCCGACGGCGGCCGCCACGGCTGGGCGCCGCGGCACCGCGGGCCACTCGACGAGGCGGTCGTCGACGTGGCCGCCGCCCTCGCGGCCCGGCTGGACCAGCCGGGCGGCCGGACACTCGTGCTGGGGACGGAGGAGCTCATGTACACCCCGATGCGGCTTGCCTCGGCGCTCGGCCAGGCAACCGGAGGCGACGTGCGCTACCAGTCGACCACCCGGTCGCCGGTGTACGCCCTCGACGTGCCGGGCTATGCGATCCGGTGCGCGCTGGAGTTCCCGGCCCCGGACGACCCCGGCCGTGCCAGCCAGGTCTACAACGTCGCTCCTGGCCGCTATGACGACATCGTCGTGGTCGTCGACGACGGCACGGACGCGGCCGCGCCGGCCGCCGGCGACGGTCCGGCCCCAGCCGGCCTGGTCGAGGCGCTGCGCCGGTGCGCACCGGTCACCGTCGCGACCCTGCCGTCCTTCGCACCGGCAGGCGCCCGATGACCGCCACCACCGCCACCACCGCCACTACCCCCACTACCCCCGTGGCCTCCGCGGCCTCCGCCGCCACGGCGGCGACCGGGGCGCCGACCGTCCCGCCAACGACCGGTCTGCCCGCCGCGGGCCCGGTGCCGGCGGACGCGCCCCCGGGCGCCGGGCTGCCGGGCACGATCGGCTCGGGCTCCTACGACCCGGCGGACGTCACGTTCCTGCTCAAGGACCTCTCGGCGGTCGCCCTCGAGCGCCCGACCGAGGACCGCGAGGAGGACATGCAACGCGGGCGGCACTACTCCGAGGACCTGCCGGTCGAGTACCAGCCGGACGAGCGCTACCTGGTGCTCTACCGCGAGGCGCTGGAGCGCTCGGCGACCCGGGTGGCGCTGGCCGTCGGCCTGGTCTCCGAGCTGGTGCGGGTCGCCAAGCCCGCGCCGGTGCTGGTCTCGATCGCGCGGGCCGGCACGCCGATCGGCATCCTGATGCGCCGCTGGTACGCGTTCCGCTACGGCCTCGACGTGCCGCATTACGCCATCTCGGTGATCAAGGATCGTGGCGTCGACCTCAACGCGGTGCGCTTCCTGACCGATCGGCACGACCCGGCCGCCCTCCAGTTCGTCGACGGCTGGACCGGCAAGGGCGTCATGACCCGGGTGCTCACCGAGACCGTGGTGCCGCTCGGCCTGGACGACACCCTGGCGGTGCTCGCCGACCCGGCCCGGTGCGTGCCGCTCTACGGCACCCGCGACGACTTCCTCATCCCTAGCGCCTGCCTGAACTCGACGGTCAGCGGCCTGGTCAGCCGGACCGTGCTGAACGCCGAGCACATCGGCCCCGACGACTTCCACGGCGCCAAGTACTACCGCGACCTGGAGCCCCACGACCTGTCCCGCCACTTCATCGAGACGGTCGTCGCCCGCTTCGCCGACGTCGCGGCCGAGGTCGCCGAGACCTGGCCGCGGCTGTGGGCCGGCGACCGGGCGCCCACCTGGGAGGGCTGGGCCGCGGTCGAGCGGATCGCCGAGCGGTACGAGATCCCCGACGTGGCGATGGTGAAGCCGGGTGTGGGCGAGGCGACCCGCGTGCTGCTGCGCCGCGTGCCGTGGCGGGTGCTGATCGCCCCCGACCGGGCAGGGGAGCTCGCGCACGTGCTGGCCCTTGCTGAGTCACGCGGGGTGCCGGTAGAGGAGATGCCCGGCCTGCCGTTCTCCTGCGTCGGCCTCGTCCGCCCGGTGCGCGCCGACGGGGAGGCCCCGGAGTTCCACACCGCGCAGTCCCGCTACCGGCCCCCGGCTGCCGAGGCCGAGGCCGGTCCGTGAGCGTCGCCGGGCAGGGTGGGCGCTGGCTGGTGGCGTGCGACCTCGACCAGACGCTGATCTTCTCGCGGCGTTCGTTCCGGCTGCCCGACGGCGCCGCCGAGCCGCCGCTGGTCACCGTCGAGCATCTGGACGGCAAGCCGGCGACGTTCATGACGCCGGCGGCGTTCGCCCACGTCGCCGAACTGCACCGACGTGCGGTGCTCGTGCCGGTGACCACACGCACGCTCGGCCAGTATGGCCGGATAGACCTCGGGGTGAAGCCGCGCTTCGCGGTGGCCGCCAACGGTGGCCATGTGCTCGTCGACGGCGAGCTGGACCCGGCGTGGGCAGCGACCATCGCCGAGCGGCTGCGCGGCTGCGCGCCCTTGGCGGACCTGCTCGCCGTCGCCGAGCGGCTGGCGGTCGGCGGCTGGTGCCGGCTGGTCCGGGTCGCCGACGATCTGTTCATCTACCTGGTCGCCCACGAGCGCGACGGCATCCCCGACCTCACCGCGGTGACCGCCGAGGTCGAGGCCGCCGGCTGGACCGTCTCCGTGCAGGGCCGGAAGGTCTACTTCGTCCCGGCCGTGCTGACCAAGCAGGCCGCGCTCGCCGAGGTCGCCCGCCGCGCGGGCGCCGGCAAGGTCGCCGCCGCCGGCGACTCGCTACTGGACGCCCCGATGCTGCTCGCGGCCGACGTCGCCGTCCGCCCCGCCCACGGCGAGCTCCACGACCGCGCCTGGACCGCCCCCAACCTCCACGTCACCACCGCCCCCGGCCTCCTCGCCGGTGAGGAGCTGCTGGGCCACCTCACCGGCTTGGTCACCGGCGCCCCGGCGCTCCCCGCCGCCCAGGCGTGACGCCCGGACCAGGGCACCCCTAGATCATCTAGCCGCTCGGGGGCTCGGCCGCCCGTCGCCGGGCGCGGCGCGGCGCGACGCGGCGCGACGCGGCGGGGTCCCCGCTGGGGCCGGCCGCTGGACGCGCAGGCTGTACCGTCCGGCGAGGTAGCAATCGACGCGTCGTTCACGTTCGTGGTAGACCCGGACCAGTCCCTGGGCTCAGCCGGGCCGGCGCTCAAGGGCCGGCTGCCGAGGCGCAGTCTCGCCGGTGCCGCCCCGAGGCCTGGCGGCGGCGCGGCACGGCGGCCGGGCCCGTGACGACGCCCCGACGGGGCGGCCCGGAACCGGATGCGGGCGGTCAGACTCCCTCGAAGACGTAGGAGGACGCGTGAGCACCACCAGCGAGAGTGACATCAGCCAGGCGGCCAACGCCGGAGCACCCGCCGGCACGCTCGAGGCGGAGCTGGAGCGGCTGCTCACCGTCGAGAGCTTCGACCCGCCGGCCGGCTTCACCCGCCGCCACCCGGTCGAGGCCGACGCCGCCGCGGCCGCGGCCGACCCGGTCGCCTTCTGGGCGGACAAGGCCCGTGAGCTGCTGAACTGGGACCGGCCGTTCACCACCGTCCTGAACGACGCGAACCCGCCCTTCTACACGTGGTTCGAGGACGGCGCGCTGAACCTGTCCGCGAACTGCCTGGACCGGCACATCGCCGCCGGCCGGGGCGACCGGGTCGCGTTCTACTGGGCCGGCGAGGAGGGGGAGCGGCGCACCATCACCTACGCCGACCTGCTCGACGAGACGCAGCGGCTCGCGAACGGGCTGCGCACGCTGGGCGTCGGCCAGGGCGACGTCGTCGGCATCTTCCTGCCGATGATTCCGCAGGTCGCCGCCGCGATGCTCGCCTGTGCCCGGATCGGCGCGGTGCACAACGTCGTCTTCGGCGGGTTCGCGCCGTCCGCGGTCCGGGAGCGGATGGAGGTCTCCGACGCGAAGGTGCTGATCACCGTTGACGGTGCGCGCCGCAAGGGCCGTACCGCGCCGGTGAAGAGCGCGGTCGACGCCGAGATGGGCGAGCTGGCGAGCATCGAGCACATCATCGTCGTCGAGGCGGTCGGTGCGGCCGGCCTCGGCGGCGAGCGTGCGCCGATGACGCCCGGCCGGGACGTCTGGTACGAGGAGCTCGTCGCCGCGGCCGACCCGGTGTGCCCGCCGGAGCCGATGTCCGCCGAGGCCCCGCTGTTCATCCTGTACAGCTCGGGCTCGACGGCGAAGCCGAAGGGCATCCTGCACAGCACCGCCGGCTACCTGCTGGGCGCGACGTACACCTACCGCACGGTCTTCGACATCGACCCGGCGAACGACGTCTACTGGTGCTCCGCCGACGTCGGCTGGATCACCGGCCACTCGTACATCATCTACGGCCCGCTGTCGAACGGCGCGACCAGCGTGATGTACGAGGGCGCGCCGGACTACCCGGACTTCGATGTCTGGTGGCGGCTCATCGACGAGTACAAGGTCACCGTCTTCTACACCGCGCCGACGGCGATCCGGGCATGCATGAAGTGGGGTGCCGAGTACCCGGACCGGCACGACCTGAGCTCGCTGCGCCTGCTCGGCACCGTCGGCGAGCCGATCAACCCGAAGGCCTGGCTCTGGTACCACAAGGTGATCGGTGGCGGGAGGTGTCCCATCGTCGACACCTGGTGGCAGACGGAGACTGGCGCCATCATGATCTCCCCGGTTCCCGGGGTCACGTCGACGAAGCCCGGTTCCGCGACGAGGCCGCTGCCCGGCTACAGCCCGGCCCTGGTGACCGAGAGCGGCCAGCCGCTTTCCGAGGGCGTCGGGGTCCTGGTGGTCACCAAGCCGTGGCCGTCGATGCTGCGGACGCTTTACAAGGACGACGAGCGTTTCGTCGAGACTTACTTCTCCCGGTTCGGCCCGAGCACTTATCTCGTCGGGGACGCGGCCCGGCTTGACAAGGACGGCTATTTCTGGATCATCGGCCGGATCGACGACGTCATCAACGTCTCCGGGCACCGGCTGTCCACAGCCGAGGTCGAGTCGGCGATCGTCTCGCACGAGGCGGTCGCGGAGGCGGCGGTGGTCGCCCAGGCCGACGAGCAGACCGGCCAGGCGATCGTGGCGTTCGTGACGCTCGCCGGGGACCGGGTCGGTAACGACGCGATGGTCGCCGACCTGCGTGACCACGTCGCCGTGAAGATCGGCAAGCTGGCCCGGCCGAGACGGATCATCTGGGCCGACGACCTGCCGAAGACCAGGTCCGGCAAGATCATGCGCCGGCTGCTGCGGGACGTCGCCGAGGGCCGCGCCCTCGGTGACGTGACGACGCTGCGCGACCCCGCGGTCATGGCGGCCCTGGCGGCCAAGGTCACCGAGGCCGACCCCGACGACTAGCTGTGTTTCTGGTTCGCTCCGTCCGGGCGCCGCGCTCCGGCAGCCCGCTCGCCTGGCGGCTCGCGGGCTACCTCCGCGCGGCGTCCTCCTCCGCTCACGGGCCCTCCGGCGACCTCGCTGCGGCCCAACCCACTTCGCTTCGCTCGTGGGCCGGGCCTCCGCGAGGACGCCTCCGGGCCCAGCTCGGTCGCGTGCCGCTGCACGTTGCGAATGGGGTGGACGCTGGCGGGCGGGAAGGTTGTTTCTGGTTCGCTCCGTCCGGGCGCCGCGCTCCGGCAGCCCGCTCGCCTGGCGGCTCGCGGGCTACCTCCGCGCGGCGTCCTCCTCCGCTCACGGGCCCTCCGGCGACCTCCGCTGCGGCCCAACCCCCGACCTCCGAAATCGGCTTCGCCGATTCCGCAGGGACCCTGTCGCTTCGCTCGTGGGCCGGGCCTCCGCGAGGACGCCTCCGGGCCCAGCGTGGTGACGTGCCGCTGCACGGCACGACCGACGCCAGGGCCTGTCGGACGGTTGCACGTCGCTTCGCTCGTGGGGCGACAGCCCTAGGGCGTGTGATCAGACCTCCGCCCACGAGCGAAGCGAAGTGGCCACGCACCAGCGTGATCTCGATTCGCAACGTGCAGCGGAAAGCAACCGAGCTGGGCCCGTAGGCGCGCCTCCGCGGACGCCGGCCCCCGAGCGAAGCGACGTGGGTCGCATCTATGCGGGCTTCGTGTTGGTGACGTGCAGCGTCAAGTAACCGAGCTGGGCCCGGAGGCTTCCTCGCGGAGGCCCGGCCAGCGAGCGAAGCGAGTTGGTTGGGCCGCAGCGAGGTAGCCGGAGGGCCCGTCCGCGGAGGAGGACACGGCCCGGAGGTCCCTTCCCGAAGCGAAGCGAGGGAAGGGGCCGGAGGGCCGTGCCCGGACGGAGCGGACCAGAGACACAGCCCGAAGGTGGAATTGGCAACAGATCCTGGAATGGTCTGCTTTCGCCGCATCGGCAGGCCATTCCACGCATGCGCGCACAGCGTTTTCCTGTTGGTAACCCAGGCGCGAGACCCGAGTGCGGCCAGTTCACGCGCACTGTCTAGGCTCCCGTCTTCGTGAGAGCACTCCGACGTTTCACCGTCCGCGCGCAGCTTCCCGAGCAGCTTGCTCCGCTCGCCGATCTGGTCCTGAACCTCCGCTGGTCGTGGCACCCGGAGACTCTCGACCTGTTCGAGTCCGTCGACCCGGAGCTGTGGCGGGCGACGAAGGGCGACCCGGTCCGACTGCTCGGCGAGGTCGACCACAGCCGGCTGGTCGCGCTCGCCGGTGACCGCCGCTTCCTGCGCCGCCTCTCCGACGCCTCGGACGAGCTGCAGGAGTACCTGACCGCCCGCCTGTGGTACCAGGAGCGGGAACTTCCCGGCGCGCCGTCGGCGATCGCCTACTTCTCACCGGAGTTCGGCATCACCGAGGTGCTGCCGCAGTACTCCGGTGGTCTCGGCATCCTCGCCGGTGACCATCTCAAGACCGCCAGCGACCTCGGTGTGCCGATCATCGGCGTCGGGCTGCTCTACCGGGCCGGCTACTTCGTCCAGTCGCTGTCCCGGGACGGCTGGCAGCAGGAGCGCTACCCCGGCATCGACCCGCACGGGCTGCCGCTCACCCAGCTGACCGACGCCGCCGGCGTCCCGCAGAAGGTGGCCGTCGGCCTGCCCGAGGGCCGGACGCTGCACGCCCAGATCTGGAAGGCGCAGGTGGGGCGCGTCCCGTTGCTGTTGCTCGACTCGGACGTCGAGGACAACCAGCCGGGCGAGCGTGGCGTCACCGACCGCCTGTACGGCGGCGGCACCGACCACCGGCTGCTGCAGGAGATGCTGCTCGGCATCGGCGGCGTCCGCGCCCTGCGGGTGTACGCCGAGGTCACCGGCACCCCGGCGCCGGACGTCTACCACACCAACGAGGGCCACGCCGGCTTCCTCGGCCTGGAGCGGATCCGCGAGCTGGTCGCCGGCGGGCTGACCTTCGACGAGGCGCTGGAGGCCGCCCGCGCGGGCACGCTGTTCACCACCCACACCCCGGTCCCGGCCGGCATCGACCGGTTCCCGAAGGACATGGTCGCCCGCCACTTCGGTGGCGACAACGCCTGGGACGGCGTGCCCGTCGAGCGGGTGCTGGAGCTCGGCGCCGAGCCCGACCCGAACGTGTTCAACATGGCGCACATGGGCCTGCGCCTCGCGCAGCGTTCCAACGGCGTGAGCGCGCTGCACGGCATCGTCAGCCGGGAGATGTTCAACGCCCTGTGGCCCGGGTTCGACCCGGCCGACGTGCCGATCGGCTCGGTCACCAACGGCGTGCACGCGCCGACCTGGGTCTCCCGGACGCTCATCGAGCTGGCCGACCGCGACCCGGAGCCCCCGCTGCTGTCCACCGACGGCCAGGGCTTCGCGAAGATCGACAAAATCTCCGACGAGGTGCTCTGGTCGACCCGTCGCGAGCTGCGCGAGGGCCTGGTCGCCGAGGTCCGCCGCCGGCTGCGCGCCTCCTGGCTCGCCCGCGGCGCCGCCTCCGGCGAGCTCGACTGGGTCGAGAGCGTCTTCGACCCGGACGTCCTGACGATCGGCTTCGCCCGGCGGGTGCCGTCGTACAAGCGGCTCACGCTGATGCTGCACGACCGGGAGCGGCTCACCCGGCTGCTGCTGCACGCCGACCGGCCGATCCAGCTGGTCATCGCCGGCAAGGCGCACCCGGCCGACGACGGCGGCAAGCAGCTCGTCCAGCAGATCGTCCACTTCGCCGACGACCCCGCCGTGCGCCACCGGATCGTCTTCCTGCCCGACTACGACATCGGCATGGCCCGCTACCTGTACGCCGGTTGCGACGTCTGGCTGAACAACCCGCTGCGCCCGCTCGAGGCCTGCGGCACGTCCGGGATGAAGTCCGCGCTCAACGGCGGCCTGAACCTCTCCATCCGGGACGGCTGGTGGGACGAGATGTTCGACGGCCAGAACGGCTGGGCGATTCCCACCGCGGACGGCGTCGAGGACCCGGAGCGGCGCGACGCGATCGAGTCCGCGGCGCTCTACGACCTGCTGGAGAACGCGGTCGCCGCCCGGTTCTACGACCGGGCCGACGGGGTGCCACGCCGCTGGACGGCGATGGTCCGCCACACCCTGTCGACCCTCGGGCCGAAGGTGCTCGCGACGCGCATGGTCCAGGAGTACGTCGAGAAGTACTACGTACCCGCCGGCGTGTCCGCGCGGGCGGCGTCGACGGACGGCTTCGGGGGCGCCAGGAGCCTGTCCGGGTGGAAGGCGAAGGTGCGTTCGGCCTGGTCGGGTGTGCGGGTCGTCAACGTCGACTCCACTGGCCTCGGTGACACCCCGCAGGTCGGCCAGGAGCTGGTGGTGCGCGCGACCGTCGAGCTCGGCGGCCTGGACGTCTCCGACGTCGTCGTGCGCGTCTCCTACGGCCGGGTCGACGAGACCGACCGGCTGCTCGACCCGGCGACCCTCGCCCTCAGCCCGACGGGCGACGCCGAGGGCGGCGGTCACCGTTTCGAGGGCACCATCCCGCTCTCCCGCACCGGCCCCTTCGGCTACACGGTCAACGTCCTGCCCGCTCACTCGCTGCTGGCCACGTCCGCCGAGGTCGGCCTGATCACCACCCCCTGAGCGGAGATACCGTTCACTGACCGACTCGTCCGGCTCGCGGCCGGGCCGCCCGCATGGGCGGCCCGGCCGCGGCCGCGTGCGCTGGCCCGCGCCGGCTGCTTCCCGCCTCTCCTGCGCGTGCGTGCGTTACCTGTGTGCGCGCAGGACCAGGACCGAGTACCAGCCGGCGCGCAGCGTGTCGCCGGCGGCGTAGGTGGCCACGGGCTTGCCCGGGCCCTCGACCGCGGCGCGCAGCCCGGAGAGATCGGTGGCGGCGGTGTCGAGGAGCAGGTCGTAGCTCGCGGCCCAGGGAGCCTGCGGGAGGCGGATGTCGATGTCCTGTTCGCCGAGCGCCAGGATCAGCAGCAGGCTGTCGCTGGTGGCCGGTGCGCCGTCCTGGCCGAGCCAGGCGAGGCTGTCGCCGGAGACGAAGGCGACGACGGCGGACGGGTGGGGCGCGTTCCAGTCCGCGTCGGACATCTGGGTGCCGTCGGCGAGGAACCAGGTCATGTCGGCGCGGTGGGTCTCGCTGGACTGGCCGCCGTGGAAGAACTGGCCGCGGCGCAGCGCGGGCGTGGCCCGGCGCAGCGCCAGCAGGCCGGACACCAGCTCGGGCAGGTCCTGGTCCGCACCGGCCGGGTCGGGTACCGGCCACTCCCGTGTCGGCGGCCCGGCGTCGTCGCGGTCACGCTCCCGGCCGGCGTCGCTCGTGTCGCCGCCGTCTGGGCGGCCCGTGCCGTCCGTTCCGTCGGCCGCGACGGCACGGTCCGAGCGGCGTGACCACCAGCCGCCGCGGCCGGCCCGCCCGCCGGGACGGGCCGCCGGCCAGGCGAGCCAGGACGTCGGGTTGTCCTGGCAGTAGGCGTTGTTGTTGCCGCCCTGCGAACGGCCGAGCTCGTCGCCCGCCGCCAGCATCGGCACCCCGGTGGACAGCAGCAGCGTCGCGAGCATCGCGCGGCGCGCCCGTCGGCGTCGCTCCAGCACCACCGGGTCGTCGGTCGGGCCCTCGACGCCGTGGTTGGTGGACCGGTTGTTGTTGTCGCCGTCCCGGTTCTCCTCCAGGTTCGCCTCGTTGTGCTTGTGGTCGTAGGAGACCAGGTCGGCGAGCGTGAAGCCGTCGTGCGCGGTGACGAAGTTGACCGACGAGCACGGTGGGCGACCACCGTGCTCGAACAGGTCGGACGAGGCGGTGATCCGGTAACCGAGGTCGGCGACGCTGGGCGCCCGGCCGCTCCAGGTGTCGCGCACGGTCGCGCGGAACCGGTCGTTCCACTCGGCCCAGGGCGACGGGAACGCGCCGACCTGGTAGCCGCCCCAGCCGACGTCCCACGGCTCGGCGATCAGCTTCACCTGGCTGAGCACCGGATCCTGGCCGATCGCGGTGAGCAGCGGCGCGGCCGGGTCGAAACTGTCGGGATTGCGTGCGAGGGCGGCGGCGAGGTCGAAGCGGAATCCGTCGACGCCCATCTCGGTCACCCAGTACCGCAGCGAGTCGCAGACGAGCCGCACGACGTGCGGGTTCGTGACGTTCAGCGTGTTGCCGCAGCCGGTGACATCGCGGTAGCGGCGCGGGTCGGTGGGCTCGAGCCGGTAGTAGACGGTGTTGTCCAGGCCCCGCATCGACAGCGTCGGGCCACGCTCGTCCTGCTCGGCGGTGTGGTTGTAGACGACGTCCAGCAGCACCTCGATGCCCGCGTCGTGCAGCGCGGCGACCATCGCACGGAACTCGGTGACCGGGTCGTCGGTGGCGGCGTAACCGGGGTGCGGGGCGAAGAAGCCGACGGAGTTGTAGCCCCAGAAGTTCGTCAGGCCGCGGTCGAGCAGGACCGGCTCGGAGACGAATGCATGCACGGGGAGCAGCTCGACGGCGGTGATCCCGAGGCCGGTCAGGTGCTCGACGACGGCTGGGTGGGCGAGACCGGCGTAGGTGCCGCGCAGCGCCGGCGGCAGGCCCGGATGCAGGCGGGTGAAGCCACGGACGTGCAGCTCGTAGATCACCGTGTCCCGCCAGGGGACGCCCGGCCGGTTGCGGCTCGGGTCGGCGGGCGCGAGCGTGCCGCCGCGCCAGCCGGGCGCCGGGGAACGCCCGGCGGCGGCGCTTGGCGGCGCGGTGACCACGCCGACCGGCACGAAGGGCGTCGAGTCCTGGCTGTCGGCGGTGTAGCCGTAAGGATCTCCGTCGGCGTAGCCGAAGACCGCGGGGTGTGGCTCCAGTACGCCCTCGACCCGCCGGGCGTACGGGTCCAGCAGCAGCTTCGCCGGGTTGTAGCGCAGGCCGCGCGCCGGATCGTACGGCCCGTGCGCGCGCAGCCCGTAACGCTGGCCGGGGCGCACGCCGGGAATGTAGCCATGCCAGACGCCGCCGCATCGTTCGGGCAGCCGGAACCGGGCCTCGGCGGCCGCGTCCTCGCCGCCGGTCGCCGCCGGCGTGGCGCCCAGCACGCAGAACTCGACGGCGTCGGCGCCAGGGGCGACGACGGCGACGTTGACCCCGCCGGCGTCGGGCAGCACGCCTAGCGGGTACGGCGCACCGGGGAGCACCCGGAGCGGGTCATGACTCCCGAGAGCTGGGTCGAACGTGTACGACACATCGGCGACGCTAACGGAACGCATTGATCACGTCCGGGTGAACGGTGGGCCTGTGGAGGACCAACTGCGGTGCTCCTGCTTGCTCAGGGAATATTCCAGCAGCCGACGGGCGCGGACCGCAGTTGCGGGAGCCGCGTGAAATGCGTCACCACTGTCGGGCCGGCGTAGGCCGCCGTACGGTGCGATGGTCGTCGGCACAGGAGGTGCCGTGGCCGCGCTCACTGTCCGCCTGGTCGTCGCCCGGGCGGGAGGTGGGCGCGGCGCGGCTCAGGGATGGCGGGACGAGGAGGTCGGCCGGTGGCGGTCGTACGACTAGAGGTTGCGGACTCGGTGGGGACCATCCGGCTGGACCGGCCGAAGGTGAACGCCCTGAACGGCGAGCTCACGGCGGAGCTCCGGGAGGTGGCGCTGGAGGTGTCCGGGCGGGCCGACATCCACGCCGTCGTGATCTACGGTGGCGAGCGGGTGTTCGCGGCTGGCGCCGACATCAAGGAGATGGCGACCAAGGACCGCGCCGGCATCACGAGCTGGGCGACCGAGCTCACCGCGACGTTCGAGATCGTCGCCCGCCTTCCCAAGCCGGTGTTCGCCGCGGTGACGGGCTATGCGCTCGGCGGCGGCCTGGAGCTGGCGCTGTGCGCCGACTTCCGGATCCTCGCCGACAACGCCAAGGTCGGCCAGCCGGAGATCCTGCTCGGGGTGATCCCCGGCGCCGGTGGCACCCAGCGGCTGGCGCGGCTGGTGGGGCCGGCCAGGGCCAAGGAGCTGGTCTTCTCCGGCCGCCAGATCGGCGCCGAGGAGGCGCTGGCGATCGGCCTGGCCGACGCCGTCGTCCCGGCGGCCGAGACCTATGCCGAGGCGGTGCGGCGGGCTCAGCAGTACGTCGCCGGCCCGGCGCTCGCCCTGGCGGCGGCCAAGCGGGCCATCGACGACGGCCTGGAGATGGGCCTGTCGGAGGCGCTGCGGCTGGAGACCGGCCTGTTCACCGGCCTGTTCGGCACCGAGGACCAGAAGAACGGCATGGAGTCGTTCCAGCAGAGCGGTCCCGGCAAGGCCACGTTCGTCGGCCGGTAGGACGCGCCGGGGGCGGGGCGCAGCGCCCCGCCCCCGGCGCAGCGGAACCAACGGCCGTCCCGTCATGTTGTTGCATGCCGAGGCAGGGCGCTGGACGCGCCTGCCTCGTGTCGGGCGCCGAGGGCGCCCTCCGGCGTGTTTCCGGGGTGAGGCCAGATGGTGGTGGTTGGTCTGGTCTGAGGTTGGTGTGGTGGTTGCTTTGGCGCTGCGCCGATGCGCCGTCACCTGCTTCGGAACAACGGTCGTCCCGTCATGTTGTTGCATGCCGAGGCAGGGCGCTGGACGCGCCTGCCTCGTGTCGGGCGCCGAGGGCGCCCTCCGGCGTGTTTCCGGGGTGAGGCCAGATGGTGGTGGTTGGTCTGGTCTGAGGTTGGTGTGGTGGTTGCTTTGGCGCTGCGCCGATGCGCCGTCACCTGCTTCGGAACAACGGTCGTCCCGTCATGTTGTTGCATGCGAAACTACTTCACTACTTCGTATGCAAGGCGTGGAGGAGCGGCGGGCGATGAGTGGACCGATTACCGGTGAGGATGTCGCCACTGCCCCGAATCGGATCACGCTCGAGCCGGCGGGCGGGCAGGGCGTCGAGATCACTGAGAGTCGGCGCCAGACCGTGGGGGCGGTGCCGGTGCGGCGCGCACTGCCGATCCGGGCGCGGCGCACGGTGGGCGCATGGTGCTTCGTCGACCACCTGGGGCCGCTGGCGGTCGCGCCGGACCCGGGGCCCGGTGGTCCGCGCGGCATCGACATCGGCCCGCACCCGCACACCAGCCTGCACACCGTCACCTGGCTGCTGGCCGGCGAGGTCCGCCACCTCGACAGTCTCGGCTCCGAGCAGGTCGTCCGGCCGGGCCAGCTGAACCTGATGACGGCCGGCGACGGCGTCGTCCACGCGGAGGAGGGCACCGACTACCGCGGCGCCCTGCACGGTGTGCAGCTGTGGGTGGCGCAGCCGGAGGCCACCAGGCACGGCCCGGCCGCCTTCGAGCACCACGCCGAGCTGCCGTGCGTCGAGATCGGCGGCGCGGTCGCGACGGTGCTGGTCGGCGAGCTGGCCGGGGCGGCGTCGCCGGCGCGGCGCGACACGGAGCTGGTGGGCGCGGACCTGGCGCTGCGGCCCGGCCAGGCGGTGCTGCCCGTGCGGCCCGACTTCGAGTACGCCCTCGTCGTCACCGACGGCGCGGTACGCGTCGACAATCCGTCGACTGGCCGGCGGGCCGCGCCGGCAGTCGTACGGCCCGGCCAGCTCGCCTACCTCGGCGCCGGGCGGGCCGAGCTGGCGCTCGACGCCGCCGAGCCGGCCCGGCTGCTGCTGCTCGGCGGCGTGCCGTTCGAGGCACCGATCGTCATGTGGTGGAACTTCGTGGGACGTTCCCACGCCGAGCTGACCACCGCCTTCGAGCAGTGGGAGCAGGGCGGTGGCGGTCGGGGCGGTGGCGGTCAGGGCGGCGGCGGACGGTTCGGCCCGGTCGCCTCCCGTCTGCGCCGCGTCCCCGCCCCGCCTCCGCCCTGGCGGTCAGTCAGCCGATGAGGACGGCACCCGCAGCGCCAGCTCGGCGACGATCGGGAGGTGGTCGCTGCCGTCGTTGCCGCCTCGGCGGTAGCCGGTGATGGCGAACGCCGGGGACGCGAGCACGTGGTCGATGCGCAGCACCGGCGGAAGCAGCTCGTTCGCCGGCCAGGTCGGATCCCAGCCCGCATTGGCCGTGTCGTGCGCGTCGCGCACTCCGGCGGACAGCAGCCGCCGGAACGGGCGGTTGTCCCGGGTCGCGTTGAAGTCGCCGGCCAGCACCACGGGGAGCCGGGAAGCCCGCACCTCGCTGGTCAGCCGCTCGAGCTGGAGGCGCCAGTCGTGGGCGTACTCGGCGCCCATCGGCGCGTTCGTGTGGACCGGGAAGAGCACGAACTGCCGGCCGCCGTCGAGCGTGACCGTCATCCGGGCGACCGACTGCCCACCGACGACCGGAGCGGACCAGTCCGACAGCGGGTAGCGGGAGTAGACGGCGTAGCCGAACGCGCCTTCGGCCGGCTTGTCGACCCGGTACTGGTAACCGGCGAGGGCTCCCGACCTCTGCACCGCGCCGAGGGTGAGCGGCGAGGCCTCGATGAGCACGACGATGCCGGGCTGTTCCTTCTCGATCTGGGAGCCGAGCCGCCCGGCATCGGTGTTGTAGTAGAGCAGGTTGGCCGAGAGCACCCGAACCTGCTGGGCGCCGCTCGGGACCTTCTCCGGCCCGCCCGGCCACACCTCTGGCACGGTCCAGAACAGGTGCAGCCCTATCAGCGGCACCGTCGCCACCATCAGCGCGTTGCGTCGTAGCCCGAAACCGACGATCAGCGCGGCGTAGGCCGGAAGGTACAGCAGCGGCGTCCCGGCGTTCAGCGCGGAATACGGCCAGCTCAGCGCGTCGTCGAGGTGGACCAGGCGGCCCAGCGCCACGATCCCCAGCGCTCCGAGGACCAGCCAGGCGAGCACCCCGAGCATCGTGCGCGCGAAGCCCGCCCCGCTCTCGGACATTCTCGTGCCGAGACCTGCCCTGGCCGCGTCCTTGGCCGGGTCCCGCTTCGCGTCGGTGCTGACGCTGGATGGTTGGGCGACCGTGTCTTCCCCCGAGCTGCTCACCCCTCCAGGGTGCCGGTTTCGCACCTTGGGGAATACCCACCCTGCGGTGGGGTGATCGACCTGAGACGACCGTCACAGCCTCGACCGTTGCGGTCCGTTGCGGTCCGTTCCGGTGTGCTGAGGGCGGTGGCGGGGCTACTGCGCCGGGCCTGGCCCGGCGGCGGGGAAGCGCCGCAGGATGGTGGCGGCGCTGGTACGCCACTCCTGGACGGTCACCGACCCGTTGTACGACGAGAACGCCGTGTCGAGCTCGCGCAGCTTGTCCGTCACCCGGACCGACGAGACCGGACCGGCGTAATCGAGCGCGCGCTGGCCGGCGTCCAGAGCGGCCTCGAGGTCGGGAGCGCGTCTACGCAGGTAAGCGATGGCGAGGTCGGCCTCGGCGTAGCTGCGGGTCCTGGCTCGGGAACTGACCTGGAGCACCCGCGCCTCCAGCAGGTGCTCGGTGGCCTGTTCGGGCCTGTCCAGCAACATGTAGCAGTGGCCGACGCATTCGGCGACGTCGCCCGCGTTGTAATGGGACGCCCACGCCGGCTCGTCCCCGGCCGTGCCGCGCTCGATGGCGCGCTCCATTGCGGTGAGCGCCTCGACACAGCCGGCCTCGTCCTTCGCTCTGGCCAATGCCCAGGCGTGTTTGTCATGCAGCATCGCCTCGACCGTCGGCACGACGCTGCGGTGTGCCCGCTCGACCGCGGCGCGTGCCATCGAGAGGCTTTGCCGGTTGTACCCCATCTGGGCGGCCTGGTCGCTCATCGCGGCGAGTATCCGGCCGGCGAGCTGCGAGTCGTCGGCGTGCTCGGCGAGGCTCAGCGCCTGGATGTAGTAGCGCTGCGCCAGCGCCTGGCGGTCGCTGTCCTGCGCGAGCCAACCGCCGAACTGGGTGAGCTCCGCGAGCGCGCCGCACAGGTCGGCATCGGGATCGTCGCTCATCGCGGCCCGCGTCCGGTCGTGCAGGAACGTGATCACCTGGTTGCGGATCTCTCCGCTGCCGAACCGCGCGTCGAGCCGACGAAAGGTCGCCGTCATGTCCCTGATGACGGCGGCGTTGCTGCCACCCACCGCATCATCGCTGGCGCGCAGTGCTCGCCGAACGACACCGGTGATGCTCGACAGCACCGGCTCGGCGAACGCGCTGGCAACGAATGCCGTCGAATCCTGGAGCATCTCGCGACGTCGCATGTCCCGCCCCGTAAGTCCAGCCAGCGTCCTGACGGTCTGGACAGGGGCGTCGGCGACGTGCAGGCCCAGGTCTTCGCGGCCGTAGTGCTCTCCCCGCCAGCCCAGGTCCACGGGCAGCACCGGGTAACCGACGACCGCCGACACCTCGGCGGCGGCGAGCTCGGCCACCATCGGGTCGCGGGGCTTCATGCCACGCCGCCAGTGCCCCACGGTGGTGCGCGCCAGTCCGAGCTCGATCCGCCGGTGGTGGCGGGCACGGCTGTTCACCTGCTTGGCGAACCGGGTGTCGGAGACGCCGGACTCGCGCAGCAGACGATCGAACACGGTCGGTGAGCCTGGGTCGCTGCCGAACGTGGAGCTGGACATCGAACCCCCGGAGTCGGAACCTGTCACTTAACGTGGGAGAGCCGTCGCCTGACGCATATCCAGGGCCAGAAAGTAGCGGACCCGTGACTTCCCACCGAGAGAGTGTGCAGAGTCACGATCGAATGCACAGGCTTGGGGTGCGGCGTGTCGGGCATCCTGCTCGGTTCCGTGACGATCGGCCCGCTCCGGTCATCCACAAACGACGACGACCGGGCGGAAATCGCACCAACCACTCTTCGACGAGCCCGTCATCGAGCCATTGGCACCGATGGGTGAATGCGGGCCATCTCTTGGCTCAGCCCCAAGACGAGCGGCGGCGGGCACATTGCGCACACATCCGCCCCACCAACCGGATCCAGACCAACTATGGCCATTCGCCCCCGCGAAGCCGCGAATGGAACTGTGGGAGGGCGCCCGTCACCCAGGCGGCCTCATCCCCCGGAGGTGGAAGTCAATCCGCGATCTGGGGCAGGAAGTCGCCTTCGCGAGCTATTCCCGCACCTTGGTAACAGTCGGTAATCGCTCGTTGGCAAGCGCAAAGCAACGCCCATCGATCCGGCCCGGACTGGGTCTTGCCGTCGAGGTGGTGTCAGGGTGCGGGCTGGGCAGTAGATCGTCGTGGTGAGCGAATGACGTAATTTGGCCACAACTGGTGACGGTGCATCGGCGCAGCGTCAACGTAACCACCATCCTGACCCGGTATCGGACCTGCCACCGTCCTAGTCCCCTGACCCCAGTCCAGGCCGGGGAGGGCGCCCTAGGAGCCCGACATGCGGGCGAGCGCGTCCAGGGCCCTCGCCGCAATGCGTTCGGCGTCACGCCGCCGATCATCGGGCGTGTCGCCGCTACCGATGCCACCATGTCAAGAGCACTGGACCCTGATTGTGTTGGCTACGGAGGCCCCTAGGCGTGAACATCGTCGTTACCGTCAAGCAGGTTCCTGATACCTGGGCGGAGAAGAAGCTCGACGCCGCGGACAAGACGGTCGACCGCGTCAGCGTCGACAACGTCATGAACGAGATGGACGAGTACGGGGTCGAAGAGGCCCTCAAGATCAAGGAAGCGCACGGCGGTGAGGTGACCGTCGTCACGATGGGCCCGGCGAAGGCCGTCGAGACGATCCGTAAGGCGCTGTCCATGGGCGCCGACAAGGCGGTGCACCTGACAGACGACTCGCTGCACGGCTCGGATGCGCTGCAGACGTCCGCCGCGCTGGCGAAGGTCATCGCGACGCTGTCCCCGGATCTCGTCATCACGGCGACCGAGGCTTCCGACGCGCGTGGCGGCGTGATGGGCGCGCTCTTGGCGGAGCGGCTGGGGCTCCCGCAGCTCACCCAGGCCCGCAAGGTGACCGTCGACCCGGGCGCGGGCAAGGTGTCGATCGAGCGGCTGGCCGACAACGGCTACGCGCTGGTCGAGGCGAGCCTGCCGGCCGTCGTCGGCGTCGTCGAGAAGATCAACCAGCCGCGGTACCCGTCGTTCAAGGGCATCATGGCCGCGAAGAAGAAGCCGCTGACCACGCTGTCGGCCGGTGACGCGGGCCTGGACGCCGGCTCGGTGGGTCTCGCGGGCGCGGGTTCGGCGGTCGTCGACGCGCAGCCGGCGCCGCCGCGGCAGAGCGGGACCATCGTCAAGGACGAGGGTGACGGCGGCACGAAGATCGCCGACTTCCTCGCGGCGCAGAAGCTCATCTGAGGGGTAACGAGAAATGGCTGAGGTACTCGTTCTCGTCGAGCATGCCGACGGTGAGCCGAAGAAGGTCACCGGCGAGCTGCTGACCCTCGCCCGCTCCCTGGGCGAGCCGGCGGCGGTCTTCACCGGCGCCCCCGGCACCTACGCGAAGGCCAAGGCCTACCTGGCCGAGTATGGCGCCGCGAAGGTCTACGTCGTCGAGTCCGACGACGTGGCGGGCTACGTGGCCGCTCCGACCGCCGAGGTGCTCGCCAAGCTGGTTGGCGACGCGTCGCCAACGGCCGTGCTGGTCGCCGCGACGGCGGACTCGCGGGAGATCGCGGCCCGGGTCGCCGCGAAGACCGACTCGGGCCTGATCTGGGACGCCACGGCGGTGAGCCCGGAGCTGGTCGCGACCCAGGGTGTCTTCGGTGGTTCGACGATCGTCCAGTCGAAGGTCACCAAGGGCACGCCGGTGTTCGTGGTGCGCCCGAACTCGACGGCGCCGGTCGCCGCCCCGTCCACCCCGGCGGAGACCCCCGTCGACATCGCGATCTCGGACGTCGCCAAGGGCGCGAAGATCGTCGACCGGGTCGCCGAGGCCAAGTCGGGCCGGCCGGACCTCACCGAGGCCCAGGTCGTCGTCTCCGGTGGCCGTGGCCTTGGTGCCGCTGAGCACTTCGCGCTGGTGGAGAAGCTCGCCGACACCCTCGGCGCGGCGGTCGGCGCGTCCCGCGCCGCGACCGACGCCGGCTGGTACCCGCACCAGAACCAGGTCGGCCAGACCGGCAAGACCGTCTCGCCGCAGCTCTACATCGCGGTCGGCATCTCCGGCGCCATCCAGCACCGGGCCGGCATGCAGACCTCGAAGACCATCGTCGCCATCAACAAGGACCCTGAGGCGCCGATCTTCGAGTTCGCCGACTACGGCCTGGTGGGCGACCTGTTCAACGTCGTCCCGCAGCTGACCGACGAGGTCGAGAAGCGCAAGGGCTGACCGACGCGCTCGCACGCCCTCCTCGGCCGAGACCGAGGCGGCGCGGAGCTAGCAGGGCGGACGTAGCAGGGCGGACGTAGCACGACGGCCGGGTGCCCCCCGAAAGGGGCGGGACCCGGCCGTCATGCGTCTCGGGGTCGCTCCGGTGGGTGGCAGGCGAGCAATCAGTGGTCTCTGCGGGCGCTACTGGTGATGATGATGTCACCGGTCGCTGTCGGTGCGCCCCTGCGGGGTGCGCCGCCAGCGCACATCCCCGCGGAGGTGGGCCGTGCGGACCTTCGACCTCGACGCCTTCGACGCCTACGACGAGCACGACCGTCCGGGAGGGCAGATCCTTCCCTGGGAGATGTGGGAGCGTGCCCGACCCTGGCGTGAGGACACCCTGGCCGAGCAGGCGGCGCCGGCCGCCCCGCGCGCAGCCGCTGAGGAAAAGGCCGACTGACCGATTCGGCCCGCCTCGTTGCCGGTGAACTCGGGAACTCGCCCCGTGCCGGCAAGGGAGCGAACCACACCGCCAGAGAGCCTGACTCGGTGAAGTCAGGCCGCGTGTCCCGTGACCGCGGCGTACGGGTGGTCGCTCTGCTCCGCCCCGTTGTGCCCTGCTCCGCCCCGTCGTGCGCTGCTCCGCTGCGTCCTGCCCTGCTCGGCTTGGTTCAGACGTGCTCGGCCAGCGCATGAGCAATCCCGGTGGGTGCCGTCGGTGACAGGCCTATTGCGACACCCTTCTTGCTTCGGATCAGAAGTCCGATAGTCGACCGGCTTTCAGGGAGACGGGATCCTCTGTTGACGGTTGCCCTTTCCGGTTGTTGCATGTTCCATCCTGTGAGCGGTGCCGTCGCCGCGGTTGCGCGGTCGGACCCGCGGGCAGCAGGCACCGAGACAACGATGCAACGGCCGCACCCCGCTGGCTCGTTATTCCTCGTGCCCGCGACGACGCTGCCGGCGCTTGGGCGATGATGTCGGCTGGTCGGTGGCTGGCTGGGAATGAGCGGTAGGCAGGAAATGAGCGGTGAGCAGGGGAGTGGCGCGCTGACAATGGAAACCACCCGTGAGACGACGTCGACCGGCACGACCACGCAGGACGTCGAGCCGATGACGGTGACGGCCACGACGACCGTGACCGTCACCGGCTCGACGGAGGCCGCCTCCCGCGCGTCCGCAGGCCTGGCGAAGGGCCGCCGTGACGGCGCACCCGCGCTGGCGCTCGACATCGGTGGAACGAAGCTCGCCGCCGGGGTCGTCACCGGTCGGGGCACGGTGCTCGGGCGGGCGCGTCGGGCGATGCCGAAGACGCTCGATCCCGAGGTGACATTGGCGGCGGCCGTGGACTGCCTGCACACCGCCCTCAGCGACGCGGGCTTGGGCGGACGCTATGACTACGCCGGGCTCGCGGGGCTGGGCGTCGGATGCGGCGGGCCGATGATCTGGCCGGCTGGCGAGGTCTCACCGTTGAACATCCCGTCGTGGCGAGCCTTTCCCCTGCGAGCCCGGCTAAGAGACGCATTCGGCGGACTTGGAGTGCTGGTCCACAACGATGCGGTGGCACTGGCTGTCGGCGAGCACTGGGCGGGCACTGGTCGCGACGCGCGCAACCTGCTCGCGGTGACGGTCTCGACCGGAGTCGGCGGTGGCCTGATCCTCGACGGACGCCTGTACCACGGGCGGTCCGGCAACGCCGGACACATCGGCCACATCGTCGTCGATCCGAACGGGCCCGACTGCGTCTGCGGCGGCGTCGGATGCCTGGAAGCGATCGCCTCCGGCCCACGAACGGTCGCCTGGGCGCTCGCCGAAGGCTGGAAGCCTGGCGACAGCGGCTCATCCGAGGCCACCTCGTCGTCGGACGACGCCGCGCCGCCCGTCGCCGACGGGCGGGCGCTGGCCGCCTCCGCGGCCGCGGGGGACGAGATCGCACGCGCAGCGGTCGGCCGGTCGGGCAACGCCGTCGGCGTCGCGCTCGCGTCCTGCGCCGCGACATTCGACCTCGACCTCATCACGGTCGCCGGCGGCTTCTCCCAGTCCGGGCCGCTGTTCTGGGACGCGCTGCGGGCCGCCTACGACCGGCACACCGGCATGGAGTTCGCCCGGGCCGTTCCCGTCGAGCCGAGTTCGGCCCCGAACGACGTCGCTCTGCGCGGCGCCGCCGCCTTCATCCTGATACCCGAGCGCTACGCCTGGGTGGGCTGACGGCCGCCCGCCGCCCGGTGCGCCGGCGTACGGATTCTCTGGGGAGCGGATTGCGAAGAGCCGCGGCCCGGCGTCGCACCGTCTCGCGGCGAGTGCTCCGACCGTCCGCCCGGACCGGGCAGCCATCCCCGTCGCCTGCCGAATCTGAACGCGGCGGCGACTGAGCCCGCTGGCTGGCCGTCTTCGGCCCGGCGTCAGCCGACGCGCGTGGACTGGCCGCCGACGGTGACCACGTCGCCGCGGCCGAGCTGGCGGCCGCGGCGGGTCTCGACCTCGTCGTTCACCCTTACGAGGCCGTCGGCGAGGAGCGGCTTGATGTCGCCGCCTGTCTCGACGAGGTCCGCGAGCTTCAGGAACTGGCCCAGCCGGATCATCTCGTCTCGGATCTTGACTTCACGCACCGTCCCAGCATGCCGGACCCACGCGACACCACGGCTACCGGTCGGTGGGACGGTGGGCGGACAGGTGGCGAAACGGCCAGGTATGGGCCGGCCGCCGGAGCAGTTCCGGGGGTGGCTCAGGCAACCGGGCCGCTGGGCCGTCGAAGCGGGCGATGACGACGACCCGTTCGTCGGACGCGTCGAAGACATCTACCAGCTGGCATCCATCCTGCCCAAGCAGATCCGGGACCGCGGCCTCCCGTACCCACACGACGAGCTCCGCCAGGCGATTCGGCGCGGCGCGGACCTCCCACATCACGGTGTCATGGCCGCCGAATTCCCGGAACGCGCCGGGGGCATCGCTGCCGGTCATGTCTTCTCCCTGCGGCCGGACATGATCGTCGCCGGTGAAGCCACCATCAGCCGGTGAAGCCACCATCGGCAGCGATGACGGCCCCGGTGAGCGCGCCGGCCGCGGGCGAGCACAGAAATGCGACGGCGGCCGCGACCTCAGCGGGATCGAGGAGGCGACGTAGGTAGGCGTGCTGGGCGAACTCCCGCGGATCGGCGAGATCGTAGACCTTCGCGGTCTCGGAGAGCATCGTCGTGTCCATCGACCCAGGGCAGACGACGTTGGCCGTGACCGCGGTACCCGCGAGGTCCGCGGCGATACTGCGGACCAGGCCGATCACCCCGTGTTTGGAGGCCGAGTAGGCAGCCAGCCGGGCGAGCGGACGGGTGCCGGCGGCGGAGGAGACGGCGACGAACCGGCCGGCGGGCGCCGTGAGCAGCGTGGGCAGTGTCGCGCGAGCCGTCGTGAGCACGCCGGTCAGGTTGACGTCGAGAAGCAGCCGCCAGCTCGCGTCATCGGTCTCCCAACCAGGAGGACCGCCCGCGATCACTCCGGCGGCGGCGACGACCACGTCGAGACGGCCGAAGCGATCCAACGCGACCCGCGCGGCCGCGTCCATGTCGCCTTGGCTCCGGACATCGGCGCGCACGGGTATCGCCTCCGCGCAGCCGGCGGCGACGGCGTCGAGCTGCGCACGGGTGGCGAACGGGTAACCAGCAGCGTCGGTCGAGGGCGGGTCGGTCGAGGGCGGGTCGGTCGAGGGCGGGTTGGCTGGAACCGGGTCGGCTGGAACCGGGTCAGTCGAAGCCGCGCCGGCCGAGGCCTCGGCGACATCCGCCACGGCGATATCCGTGAGAACGAGGCGGTAGCCGGCGACGTCGAGTGCGCGAGCCACCGCCGCGCCCAGCCCGCGCGCCGCGCCGGTGACCAGTGCCACCGGCGCGTCTACCGTCCGCGCGGCCGTGCTCGCCGCCGATGGTGTCTCATGGCCTGCAGCCATGTGTTCCTCCCAGTCGCCGCGCGGGTCATCGATTCGCGGCGGTCGGAGCGGCTTGGTCAACGCGGAGGGCCCGCCTCGATCCGTCGCAGGGCGGCCTCATAACCTCCGGGCTCGGGCCGGAAGCCTTCCGTAACGCACGTTTCGCTTCTACCACTCGCGCTCACCACGTGCTGCTGCCACAAGTGGGGCGGCATTCTCGCGGCCCGACGGCTGCGGCGTACGGGCTACGACCCGTCGAGTTCGGTGGGGGTGGCACCGTGCCGAGCGGAGTACCCGTCCCAGGCTCGGATCGCGGCGGCGGCATCGGTGACGAAGGCGTCGAGCAACGCGGCGCCCTCGGCCGCGCTCGCGCCGGCCGGATCGCCGAGCACGCCGGACGGGCTGATCGGCAGCACGCCATGGCGCACGAGATCGGCGAGTGCCGGGCTCGGACCGCGGACCGCCGCCTCGAGGCGGACCAGCTCCGGCGCGAGGTGCAACAGCAGCGACGTCTCGACCCGTCCGGCGTGCAGATCACCGGTCGGGTCGGGGACTCCCACGGCGGCGGCGACCACCGCCCGCGGCGCCCAGGCGAGGACTCGCCGGCCCTCGGAGGTGAGCAGCCGGGCCGCGCCTCGGATCGCGGCCGCGTTGCCGCCGTGCCCGTTGATGAGGACGACGCCGGCCGCGGTCTCGTCAGCCGAGCGCACGAGCTCGACGAGTGCTCGCTCGAGCGCCGTCGTGCCGAGCGACAGGGTTCCGGGGAAACCGGAGTGCTCGCCGCTTGCGCCATACCCGAAGGCGGGGGCTACCAGCAGGCCCCGTAACCGGGTTGCCACCGCCGTCGCGACGGCGGTGGCAACCCGGGTGTCGGTGTCCAGCGGCAGGTGCGGGCCGTGCTGCTCCGTGCTGCCAAGAGGGAGGAGCAGAACCGGACGAGGGTCGGCCAGCTCGGGCCAGCGAAGCCCACCCAGCCCGCCAGGTGCATGTCCGGGTGGCGTCGACGAGGAGCTCATTCCACGCAGCATGGCCCCTCCGGCTACCTGGGATGTCGCCGCGGCCGCGCGCCGCGCGCCGCGCGCTCACCGCTGGTCCGGGCGCCCGCTCGTCACATCCCGCTCCTGGCGCGGCGCCGACGGAGATCCGGCAGACGTACGAGGTTTGGCCGACCGACTAGGTGGGTAACACAGCCCTGCCTCGGCGCCGTCTTGGCGCCGAGGAGGATATGTGTCGACCGTCACAGTCACGTCCTCGACATCCGGCTCGAGGGTGTGTACTGTTATCCCCTGTTGCTCCAAACCGGCGCTCGGCGCTGGTGAGCTTGGATCCACTCCGCACCTGGGTGGTGACACCCCCGTGGCGGTCGGGTCCAGCTTATGGAGTATGGTTCTGGTTCAGCCCCCGCGGAGTCGCCCACTTCAAAGTGGGTTGCTACCTGTCGATGGGCAGATCGAGTACCTGGAGACACCGACGTCCCCGCCCGCGTGGAGTGTCGGTTCCTCCGTGGGTAACAGCAACAAGTGGCGGTCGCCGGCGCAAGTCGGACGATTTGACACCTAGCAACATGGCTCGCTAGCCTTAATAGCGGAAAGTCAGGACCGAGTGCCACACGGCGCCGTCTATTTCCGCCGAAGAGGCCAGTAGGCCAAGGCGAGAAGAAATCAAGTGCCCCGCAAGCGGCAATTTGACAGACTCTCACCGGAAACGGTACGGTAACAACACCGGACAGCGAGCCGGCCGGAAAAACTCCGGCAAGCGAGCAGTCCAGCGGAACCCGGTTATGCCGGGATACTCCGTGAAAGCCGCGAGAGCGGTGGAAGCGGATGTACCCGCTCCTTGAGAACTCAACAGCGTGCCATGAAAGTCAGTGCCATTTACCCCGTTCTGTGGGTGGTGCTGCTGCTGGGCTTGGATGGTCTGGTGGTGGTGCTGTTTGCAGGGGTTTGTAAGTTCCTT
>Ga0268265_10000066_pt1 | contig 142517 bp, 111 predicted proteins | sample KBSSwiS52_FD_190355 | JGI IMG/M metagenome (GOLD analysis project Ga0268265, IMG submission 190355) | Switchgrass rhizosphere microbial communities from Kellogg Biological Station, Michigan, USA - KBS Switchgrass S5-2 (SPAdes) (version 2) | ecosystem: Host-associated > Plants > Roots >... | reverse complement strand
GAGCACCTCAGCCAGCCGTTCGTCATCAAGCGCGTACGGAGGGTCTAGAAACACCACGTCGTAGGGCTGCCCGGCAGTGGCGTCCACCACACGTTCGACGGCACTCACGACGATTTCGGCGCCCGCGAGACCGAGGTCGGACGCATTGCGACGCACGACCCGCGCCGCGGCCGGGTCTCGCTCGACCAACAGGGCATGCGCCGCGCCCCGCGACAACGCCTCCAAGCCGACCGCTCCGCTACCCGCGTACAGATCAGCCACTCTCGCCCCCGACAGGTCGACAAGCGCCGTCAGGGTGTTGAACAGCCCTTCGCGGGCGCGGTCCGAGGTCGGCCGCGTCCCAAGCCCCGGCGGCACCGCGAGCCGCCGCCCCCCAGCAACCCCACCCACAATCCGCGTCATCTACCAGCCCCCTTGAGCCCCGAAGCCAACCCGTGCAACCCAGCCACCGGACGTAACAGCGCATGGGCGCAATGCCCGGGGCCCCTGCCGGATTGGCGGAGCTTGCGTAGCCAATCTGGCAGGTCTGGCAACCGCTACCCCGACGCCGGATCAGGTCAGCCCAGACCAAATACAGCAGCTCCGAACCAGCCCCGGAGGGCGCCCAGCGCCCGACCGGCTGAGCGGCCGGGGTCCCTGCCGGATCGACGAAGTCGATCTGGGAGGTCTGGGTCGTGCTAGCGGCCTCCGAGCCAGCTCAGCCTTTTTCGAGGTACTCGACCGGGCGGTCGTCCAGGGCAAGCCCGACGCGGCGGGCCAGATGCGGATGGGCCGCGAGGTCCGGGTCGGCGGCGACCAGGCGAGCGGCCTCCTCGCGGGCGTCCAGGATCAGCCGTTCGTCCTTGAGCAGCTCCAGCAGCCGAACCGTACGGGAACGGCCAGACTGGCTCGCACCCAGCACATCCCCCTCACGGCGCTGGCCCAGGTCGAGGCGGGCCAGCTCGGCGCCGTCCCTCGTCGCCGCCACGTTCGCGAGCCGCTGGGTGGCCGGCGTGTCGCCGTCGACCTCGGTGTGCAGCAGACAGACGCCGGGTGCCTGCCCGCGCCCGACCCGGCCGCGCAGCTGGTGAAGCTGGGAGACGCCGAACCGGTCGGCGTCCATGATGGCGATCACCGTCGCGTTGGGCACGTCCACGCCCACCTCGATCACGGTCGTCGCAACCAGCACGTCGACCTCGCCGGCCGCGAACCTCGTCATCACCGCGTCCTTGACGTCCGCCGCCAGCCGGCCGTGCAGCGCGGCCACCCGAAGGCCCGCGAGCGGCCCCTCGGCGAGCCAGGGCAGCAGCTCCTCGACCCCGGCCCCGGCGAGCGAGCCCGCTCCCCCGCCGAAACCGGCCCCGTCCGCGCCGCCGGCGGCTCGCTCCTGGGCAGGGTCCAGCGGGAGCCTCGTCTCGCCGGCGGACGGGCCGCGTGCCGACTCCCCCTCGTCCTCGTCCAGCTCCCCGTCGGCCTGGCCGCCGGCCAGCGAGCTGATCCGCGGGCAGACGACGTAGGCCTGGTGACCGGCGGCGACCTCGTCGCGGATGCGGCCCCAGATCCGGTCCCGCCAGCTCGGATGAGCGGCCGCGTTCACGACGAAGGTCACGATCGGCGACCGGCCGGCCGGCAGCTCGGTGAGCGTGGAGACTTCCAGGTCGCCGAACACCGTCATCGCGACCGTCCGCGGGATGGGCGTCGCCGTCATCACCAGCACGTGTGGGGGGTCGGTGGCGCGGGCCCGCAGCGCGTCACGCTGCTCCACCCCGAAGCGGTGCTGCTCGTCCACCACGACCAGGCCCAGGTCCCGGAATGCGACCCCTTCGTGCAACAGCGCGTGGGTGCCCACCACCAGGCCGGCGCTGCCGTCGGCCGCCGCTGCCAGGGCCGCCCGCTTCGCCCGGGCGCCGAGCGAGCCGGTGACCAGCGCGACCTTGGTCGCCGGCGGGGTCTCATCCAGCTCGCCCGCTCGGCCAAATCCGCCCAGGAGGTTCCGAATGCCGCGGTAGTGCTGGACGGCGAGGGTCTCCGTCGGTGCCAGCAGCGCCGCCTGGCCGCCGGCGTCGACGACGGCGAGCATGGCGCGCAGCGCGACCACCGTCTTGCCCGACCCGACCTCACCCTGCAGGAGCCGGTGCATCGGCGCCGGCTGGGCGAGCTCGGCCTGGATGGTCGCCCCGACCTCTCGCTGGCCGTCGGTGAGGGCGAACGGCAGCTGGACGTCGAACGCGGCCAGGATCCCGTCCGGGCGCGGCCGGCGGGCGATCGTCGCGATGGCGGCGATCTCGCGGCGCCGCTGGGCGAGGATCACCTGCAGCGTCAGCGCCTCGTCCCATTTCAGCCGCCGCTGGGCGCGCTCGACGTCGCCCATGGACTCCGGCTGGTGGACCAGCTCGTAGGCCTTGCGCAGGTCGACCAGCCGGTAGCGGGCCCGCAGGTCCGCCGGCAGCGGGTCGGGCAGCTCGCCGACCGCCTCGAGCAGCACTCGCACGCAGCGGCCGATCGCGGGCGAGCCGACCTGCTCGGTGGCGGGATAGATCGGCACGAGCGCCCGGGCCCACCGGTCGGGGTCGTCACCCGGGCCGTCGTCGTCCTCGAGCGGGTGCGTCTCCGGGTTCACCATCTGCAGGCGCTTGTTGAACCGCTCGACCTTGCCGGAGAACGCCGCCACCGAGCCGGCCGACAGCCGCCGGGCCGGCGACTTGTTCGGATTGAAGTAGGTGACGACCATCTGCGCCGTCCCGTCCGTCACCGTCAGGACCACGTAGCGCCGGCCGGTGCGGGCCGTCTTGTTCTCGTATCTGACGACGCGTGCATGCACGGTCGAGGCCTCGCCCTCGACGAGGTCGGCGAGGTTGGTCAGCTCACCGCGCCGGTGGTAGCGCCGGGGCAGATGGTCGAGCAGGTCGGCGACGGTGACCAGCTCGAGCGGGCGCTCGGCCAACCGCTTGGCGTCCTTCGCCGGCAGCAGGTGCCTCAGCGGGGTGTCCGGCTCGATCACATTCCCGATACTGCACCCGGGGAGCGACAGTCTGGCGCCGCACCGTCCATGGCGCCGTCCCGCGGCGCCACCGTGGAGCCTGGCGACGCCCGCGCGGCAGCCGCCCGAGCCCGGCCGCCCGTCGCGCCGTCTCTGCGGTAGCCTTCACTGAGCACCGCCGTGTCTGGGTTGTTTCGGCACTGGGTTGTTTCGGCACTGGGTTGTATCGACCCAGGGCTCGTCAGTATCCAGAGCTCGCCAGTATCCAGGGCTCGTCAGCATCCAGGCCGGTGCCCTTCGTCCGGCGACGCCCGTCCGAAGACGGGCGCCAACGGCGGGCCTGCGCGGCCGGAACCCCGGCCGCGGCTCCATCAACAACCTTTCGGCGGAGTGTTTCTCGTGTCTTCCGTGTGCGACGTCTGCGGCAAGGGGCCGGGCTTCGGCATGTCGGTCTCCCACTCCCACCGGCGCACGCGGCGGCGCTGGAACCCCAATATCCAGACCGTGCATGCGCTGGTCGGCCGCACCCCCAAGCGCCTGAACGTGTGCACCTCGTGCATCAAGGCCGGGAAGGTCACCCGCGCCTGAGTGGGCGTCCGGTGCCAGCCGCGAAGCGGCTGGCACCGGACCCGAAGCGTCTGGCACCGGAATCAGCTGAGCTGACGCAGGTGCCGAGACGGCGTCAACCGGCGGTCGCGTGACGCGCGCCGGCCCTCCGAGCGCGCGTTCGAACGTCCGCGCCGGGGCAGCCTTGAGCGCATGCCGCAGGCGTCCTCTTGGGATGCCGTGCGGGCGCGGTCGGGGCGCCGAGCTACCCCGAATGGGGTCAATGCGGCGCCCCCTGCGATAGGTCCGGTAGGGACGTGTTGATATGAGAGGGTTTCATTCCTCGGACCCTTCTTGCACCGGAGCAGCCGACATGTCCCAGACCTTGCCGGACCTCACCGCGCTCAGTCTCGAGCAGCTGGTCGCGTACACCGCGGGCCTCCCCGACGCCACACTCGAAGAGCTGATGCAGGGGCCGGAGCGTTCCGTTCTGCTCGACGAGTACTTCGACCGGATGGCGCGGCAGGCGGACCCGAACAAGATCAAGGACCAGAACGCGGTGGTGCACTTCAACATCACCGAACGGCCCGACGGCGGGGTCGACCACTACGAGATGGTCATTCGCGACGGCGCCTGCGTCATCAACCGCCAGCCGGTCGAAACCGCCAAGGTCACCGTGAGCCTGAACGGCGTCCGGTTCATCAAGCTGATCAGCGGCACGGCCGACGGGGGCAAGATGTTCCTGACCCGCAAACTGAAGATCAGCGGCGACATGATCTTCGGCGGCAAGGTGCTCGGCTGGTTCGACATCCCCACCCCCTGAGACTCCTCACCGTCAGACCTGCCAGGGGCGGCCGGCGCCGACCCCTGGCAGAGCCTCGCCGGCGGCGTTCGGCCTTGAGCTCTGGTCGCTCAGCTCCGCCAGCGCCAGGCGTGGTCAACCGGCCCAATACCGGAGCCCAGGGCGAACCCGGCGCGTAGCGCGCCGGTGACGTAGTCCTTGGCGGCCCGCGCCGCAGCCGGCACGTCGAGCCCCGCCGCGAGCCCGGCGGCGACCGCGGACGCCAGCGTGCAGCCCGTCCCGTGGGTGTGCCGGTTGTCGGCGCGGCCGGCCCGCAGGACCAGCTCCACCGTACCGTCGGTGAGCAGGTCGACCGCTTCGCCGGGCAGGTGACCGCCCTTCACGAGCACCCAGCGCGGCCCGAGCGCCAGCATCGCCTCCGCGGCCCGCCACAGGCCGGCCTCGTCGCGCACCTCGACACCCGTCAGCAGGGCCACCTCGTCCAGGTTCGGCGTCGTCACCGTCGCCAGCGGCAGCAGCAGCTCGCGCAGCACCGACACCGCCGCCGGCTCCAGCAGCCGGTGCCCGTGCTTGGACACACCGACCGGGTCGACGACGAGCGGCGCCGAGATCCCGCGCAGCTCCTCGGCGACCACGCTGACCAGCTCCGGCGTGGCCAGCATGCCGGTCTTGACCGCGTCCACGCCGATGTCGCTGACGACCGAGACGATCTGGGCCCGCACCGCCTCGGCCGGCAGTTCCCACGCGCCCTGGACACCGACCGAGTTCTGCGCGGTCACGGCCGTGACCGCCGTCATGCCATGCACTCCGAACGCCGCGGCCGTCTTCAGGTCCGCCTGGATTCCGGCGCCGCCGCCCGAGTCGGACCCCGCGATCGCGAGCACCCGCGGGGGCGTCGCCGACGGCCGAACGGCGTCGTCCGGGCTGGTCGACGCGGGCGTCACCGGGCCGGCCCGAGCGTCGCCTCGCCCACCATCGGCCCGGCGCCGTGTGTATCGCTGGTCACATTTCCTCCGCTGGCCGACCGTGTCTGCCCTGCCATCCTGGCCGCCGCCACGACGATGCGCGGCCAGGCAGACCCGCCAGTTGACCCACGCGAACCCACATACGGCCTTGGCCAGACAAACGTGGGGTGGTATCAATCACAGATCGGGGGTCCCGATTGTTCCCCGGTGGTGGCGACGTCGCCTGAACCGGGTTTCGGCCAAGCCTTCCGGCGTCACGGAGACTCGCGCGTTCACAGCAGTTCCTTCGGCTGGGAGCCTCTCACGGGGGCCGATTGCCTGTTACCGTCTCTCGGCCCGTACTTCTTCTGCTCGACGGGCTGTCGACGTCCGACGAGGGAGCGTCTGTGGTTCACGCGTACATCCTTATCCAGACCGAGGTCGGCAAGTCCGCGTCGGTGGCGAAGGAGATCGAGCAGATCCCCGGTGTCACGCAGGCGGAGGACGTCACCGGCCCGTACGACGTGATCGTGCGGGCGGAGGCGAGCTCGGTCGACGACCTGGGCAAGCTGGTCATGGCCCGGGTGCAGGCCGTCGACGGAATCACCCGCACCCTGACCTGCCCAGTCGTGCATTTCTGACGAGATGGCAGGCTTGCGCAATGGCGAGGTGGCGGGCCGGCGGATGGGCGCTGGCGGGAGTGCTGCTCACCGCCGGCTGCTCGGGCGGATCGGGGCCGGTGGCGGTGACGGGGGCCCCCGCGCCCATCGGTGCGGCGGCGGCGTCCTGCCAGGCCCTGCTGACGGCGCTGCCCGACTCGCTGGGCAAGGGTCTGAACCGGCGCGACGTCACCCCGGACGGGGTGTCCGCGGCCGCGTACGGCTCGGCGGCCGTCCTGGTGACCTGCGGGGCCGAGGGGGTCGCTCCCGGCTACCAGCCGGACTCGATGGTCTCCGACCATGACGGCGTGAAGTGGTTCCAGGAGGAGGCCGACGGCAGGGCACGCTGGTCGACCCCGACCAGGCGGCCGCAGGTGACGCTGGCCTTCCCCGACGACCTCCTGCCCTTCGACGTGATCGCGGGTGTCACCCCGGCCGTGCTGGCCCACACGCGCGACACCGGGGCGGCCTAACCCGCCGGCGGCCTAGAGCCCGCCGCGGCGGGACTCCGCCGGGACCACTGCAGGCCGCCGGGACTACCGCAGGCCGCTGCCGCGGCGCAGCGCCAGCTCGATCAGCCGCTCGACCAGAGCCGGGTAGTCCAGGCCGCTGGCAGCCCACATCCGCGGGAACAACGAGCTGGGGGTGAAACCGGGCATCGTGTTCACCTCGTTGAGGATCACGTCGCCGGCCGGGCTGACGAACACGTCGACCCGGGCGAGCCCGGCGCAGTCGAGCGCGCGGAACGCGGCGGCCGCCGCGGCACGCACCCGGTCCACGGTCTCGGCCGGCAGGTCGGCCGGGACGTCCAGGCGGGTGCTCGAGGAGGAGTACTTGGCCTCGAAGTCGTAGAAGCCGGCCGGCGAGTCGACGACGACCTCCGCAGGAACGCTGGTCTCGGGCTCGCCGCCGCCGAGCCGCTCAAGCACACCACACTCGATCTCCCGGCCGACGATCGCGGCTTCGACTAGCACCTTCGGGTCCGACTCCCGGGCCGTCTTGATCGCGGTGTCCAGGTCCGCCCAGGCGTCGACCCGGCTGATCCCGATGCTCGAGCCGCCACGCGCCGGCTTGACGAACACCGGCAGCCCCAGACGCTCCTTGTCCGCGTGTGTGAGGGTCTCCCCCGCGCGCACCACCGCGTACGCGCCGACCGGCAGCCCCGCGGCGGCCAGCAGGGTCTTCATGTGCTGCTTGTCCATCGCGGCGGCGCTGGCGAACACTCCCGAGCCGACGTAGGGCAGACCGGCCATCTCCAGCAGGCCCTGGATCGTCCCGTCCTCGCCGTAGGGCCCGTGCAGGAGCGGGAAGACCACATCGACGTCCAGGCCATCGGGCCGAACCGCCGGATCGCCGGCCGCGGCGGAGAGGGCGGGGGCACGGGTGGCGGTGGGGGCATCGGTGGCGGCGGGGAGCGAGGCCGCGACGGCCGCCGCCCCGGCCGCGGCGGGCTCCAGCGCGACGAGGGCGGCTCCGTTGGGGTCGGGCGGGAGGATCACGCCCCGACCGGCCTCCGGACGCACCTCGGGCAGCTCACGGCCGACGCCGGCGAGGACGGCCGGGTCGTCGGGCAGCACCAGCCAGCGCCCGTCCGGCGCGATGCCGACCGGGACGACCTCGTAGCGGTCGCGGTCGACAGCGGCCAGCACGCCGCGAGCGGACACGCAGGAGATCGCGTGCTCGGTGCTGCGCCCCCCGAAAACGATCGCCAACCGGGGCCTTCTCGCGAAGCCAGCCATGCGGGGACAGTAGCCGATGGCTGATTGCAGCCAGGTGAACCTCTTCCCGCCAGCCCGCTCCCGCCGGAACCGAGTCCGTAGTCCGTCCGACGGCCGGGCAGCAGCCAGGTAGCAGCAGCCAGGCCATGGGCTCGCCATCGGCTGGCCGTCAGGCCCCGAGCTGACCCGCGCCGCGATGTGGGCGAGGCGTGGGTTCCCCCCTTTGGAGGGTGGCGCCGGGCTCGGTGGCCACACTCGTCTGGTTCAATTCCGTGGGCCGACTGTCGTCGGCCGCAAGCTCCAGGGCCGCCCGGAGCGCGACCGCCCACAGCCGCGTCCTCCATCCGGCCCCCACCCCGAGGGCTGGTCGCGGGGTTCGCCGCCGAGCGGCGGCGTCCCGTGGTCCGCCGCATCCGCCCAGGGGCGTCCCGGACCCCGGAGATCTGCCCCGACCGCGAGAAGGCCGTCCCATGCCCCAGACCTCCCAGCCAGCCGATCGGGGAGAAACCCCGAGTGGTTCGGCGGCCACCAGCCCCGTCGTCGCCCCACGAGCCCGGCAGCAGCCCGCGGCTGGCACCGCCCGGTCGCCGCTGCCTGCGTCCGCCATCGACCGGCACCACTACCGGATCATCGGTGGCCAGCCGCTGGTGGGCTCCGTCGAGGTCTCCGGCGCGAAGAACTCGGTCACCAAGCTCCTGGTCGCGACCCTGCTGACGGACGAGCCGTGCACGTTGGCACGGGTGCCCCGCATCGTCGAGGTCGACGTCGTCCTCGGGATGCTGGCTGAGCTGGGCGCGCAGGTGGAATGGCTTGATGACCACCGGGTGCGCATCGCGACGCCGCAGATCGCCGACGCCTCGCTCTCCGAGACCTACTCGGGTGTCAACCGGATCCCCATCCTGATGATGGGTCCGCTGCTGCACCGGGTGGGCGAGGCGGTGGTGCCGCTGCCCGGCGGCTGCCGGATCGGCAAGCGCCCGGTCGATTTCCACCTGGCCGGCCTGCGCGCGATGGGCGCGGAAATCGTCGAGCAGCTCCGGTCGGTCCAGGTCAAGACGCTGGGCCTGCACGGTGCGCACGTCGAGCTGCCGTTCCCCAGCGTCGGCGCCACCGAGAACCTGCTGCTCGCGGCTGTCCGCGCGAAGGGCACCACGGTGATCTCGAACGCGGCGGTGGAGCCCGAGGTGATCGACCTCATCCTGTTCCTCCAGCGGATGGGCGCCCTCGTCGACGTCGAGGTGGATCGCACGATCGTGGTCCAGGGCGTGGACCGGCTGCACGGCGCCAGCCACACAGCGATCCCCGACCGGATCGAGGTGGCCTCGTTCGCCGCCGCCGCGGTGGCGACCAACGGCCGCGTCGACGTCCGCGGCGCCCGCCAGGAAGACGTCGTGACCTTCCTGAACCACCTGCGCCGCCTCGGTGGCGAGTTCGAGGTCACCGACGGCGGGATCACCTTCTACCGGGACCGTGAGCTGACCGCCACCCACCTGCAGACCGACGTCCACCCCGGCTACATGACCGACTGGCAGCAGCCGCTGGTCGTGCTGCTCACCCAGGCGAAGGGCGCGTCGGTCATCCACGAGACGATCTACGAGGACCGGTTCGGCTACACCCGCCAGCTCAACGAGATGGGCGCGAGCATCGCCCTGTCGACGAGCTGCCTCGGCGGCAAGGCCTGCCGGTTCGCCGCCAGAGACTTCGAGCACTCGGCGGTGGTCACCGGGCCGACTCCGCTGGTCGGCTGCGACCTGGAGATCCCCGACCTGCGCGCCGGCTTCGCGTACGTGATGGCCGCGCTGGTCGCGAACGGCACGAGCACGATCTCCGGCACCCGGTTCCTCGAGCGCGGCTACGAGGATCCGGTCGGCAAGCTGCGCTCGATCGGCGCGCTCATCGACACGGTCCCGGCCGCCGCGCCCGTCCCCGCCCAGCCCGCCACGCCGCCCGGCAGCTGACCCCAGGCCAGTTCGCCCGCAGACCTGCTGGCCCGCAGACCTGCTGGCCGTCGGACCCTCAGCCTGAGGCGCCGGGCCAGCAAGTCACGGCGCACCGTCGCCGCCCGTCTCGGAAGCCATCCCCGCGCGGGTTTCGGTGGCTTCCCGGAACTCGGGGCCCGGCTCGCGGCTCATCAGGTCCTTGACCGCTTCCAGCGGCGGCAGGCCGTCGAAGAGCACCCGCTCCACCTGCCGGCTGATCGGCATGTGGACGCCGAGCCGGCCCGCGAGCGCAAGCAGCGGGCGGCACGAACGCACGCCCTCCGCCACCTGGTGCTGCTCGGCCAGCACCGCCTCCAGCGACATGCCCCGGCCGAGCTTCTCGCCGAACGTGCGGTTGCGCGACAGCGGTGAGGCGCAGGTCGCGACCAGGTCCCCCAGGCCGGCGAGCCCGGCGAAGGTCATCGGGTCGGCGCCCAGGGCGGCTCCCAGCCGCGCGGTCTCCGCGAGCCCCCGAGTGATCAGCGACGCGACGCTGTTCGCGCCGAACCCGAGGCCCTCGAGCATGCCGGCGGCGAGCGCGATGACGTTCTTGGTCGCGCCGGCGAGCTCGCAGCCGGTGACGTCGGTGTTGGTGTACGGACGCAGGTACGGAGTCCAGCATGCGGACTGGACGGCCGCCGCCGTCGCCGCGCAGGCGCTGGCGATCACGGTGGCGGCCGGCTCCTCAGCGGCGATCTCCCTGGCCAGGTTCGGCCCGCTGACGACCGCGATCCGCTCCGGGGCGCAGCCGCCGACCTCGCCGATCACCTCGCTCATCCGTCGGCTGCTGCCGCCCTCGATGCCCTTCATCAGGCTCACGTAGACCGCCGTCGGCTCGACCAGCGGCGCCCACGCGGCCAGCGCCGGGCGCAGTGCCTGCGCTGGCACCGCCAGCACCACCAGGTCGGCACCGGCCAGCGCCTCGGCCGGGTCGGAGGTCGCGAGGACCCGGTCTGGTAAGCGGACCTCCGGGAGGTAGCGCGGGTTCTGGTGCTCCCGGTTGATCGTCGCGGCGAGCGCGCGGTCCCGGGTGAGCAGGGTCACCCGTCGTCCGGCGTCCGCGAGGACCTTCGCGAAGACCGTCCCCCACGACCCGGCGGTGAGCACCGCGGCCGCCTGCAGCGGGCCGCCGTCACTGCCGTTCGTCGTCATGTCGCCGAAGTCTCATTCATTCGTCACCGGCTCGTCGACCGGCTCGTCGACCGGCTCGGTCATGCCGGGCCTGGGCCGACGTTATGTCAATGCCGTCCGCAAGGCGCCGCCGCCACCGCTATTACCCCCAAGACATCCCCGGCCGGGTGTGGTCCCTCGGGTCCCCCCGCGCCCGCGAGTTCGCGCGCGGCTTCCTTCCGGTGGCCGCTCGTCGCGCGGGGCCCGCCCGTAGGGTCGAACCGTGGCGCGCGGGCGACCCAAAGGGTGGATTGTCGTGCTGCCCCTGAAACGCCTGGGCGCGGCCAAGAGCCGTCTGGAACACCCGGGCCGGGCGCAGCTGGCGCTCGCGATGGCGACCGACACCGCGGCGGCGGCGGCCGCCGTCGGACGAGACGTCGTGGCCGGCGTCCTGGTGGTGACCAACGACCCGGCGGCGGGCGCCGTGATCGCGGCCCGCGCGGCAGGCATCCCATCCGCGGCAGGCGTCAGAAACGCGGCGGTCACCGGGGACCCGGCAGGCAGCAGGGACCCGGCGGGCAGCAGGGACGCGGTGGGCAGCAGGGACGCGGTGGGCGCGGACGTCCACGGGGCGGTCGCCCGGCCCGCCGCGGACCGCGCAGACGCGGTGCCGGTGCTGGCCGTGCCCGACCTGCCAGACCTGGGGCTCAACCCGGCGCTGCGGCACGGCGCCGAGGTCGCCGGGCGACGCTGGCCAGGGCATGGGATCGCGGCCCTGTCGGCCGACCTCGCGGCGTTGCGGCCGAGCGAGCTGCGCGCGGCGCTGCTGGCCGCGCCGCCGACCGGCCGGGCCGTCCTCGCCGACGCCGCCGGGACGGGCACCGTTCTGCTGTGCGCCGCGCCGGGCCACGACCTGCTGCCCGAGTTCGGCGAGGGCAGTCATGCGCGCCACCTGGGGTCGGGCGCCGTCGACCTGACGGACCCGCTCGCGGGCATGGTGCCCGGCCTGCGCCGCGACGTCGACACGGTCGCCGACCTCGCCGCGGCGCGGCTGCTCGGTGTCGGCCCGGCCACCAGCGCCGTGCTCACCTCCACGATCACGAACGCCGTCGCCCCGGGACTACTGACCGGCGGTTCGTGACGAGCCCAGATACGGGTCGACCACCGGGCCCGCCGGCGAACCGGCCGGCGCGGTGGCGGCCAGCAGCGGGATGAGGGTCGCGAGCGGCGCCGGACGGGCGAACAGGAAGCCCTGGCCCAGCTCGCAGCCGAGGAGCGCGAGGTCGGCGCGCTGCGCCCTACGCTCGATGCCCTCGGCGACCACCACCGCGCCGAGGGAGCGCGCCACCGTGATGACGGACCGCGCGAGCTGCGAGGCGCGCCCGGGGCCCAACGGGTTCTCGATCAGGCCGCGGTCGAGCTTGACGACGGTCACGGGCAGCTCGTGCAACGCCGCGAGCGTGGTGTGGCCGGCGCCGACGTCGTCCATCGCGATGCTCGGCCCGAGCGCGCTGACAGCCTCCAGCAGCCGCGCGGCGAGGGCCAGGTCGGTGATCCGGAACGTCTCGGTGATCTCGACGACGAGCCGGCGCGGGTCCAGGCCGCTGGCCCCGAGGGCACGGGCAAAGACGTCGGGCAGCCTGGGGTCGGCAAGCCGGGACGCGGAGACGTTGACATGCAGCCGGGGCGCGGGGAAGCCGCCGGCCGCGGGCACCACCGCGGCGACCTCCGCGCAGGCCCTGCCCAGCACGAGCTCGTCCAGCACCGCGACCAGACCGCCGTCCTCGGCGGCGGCGACGAACGTCAGCGGCGGTACCGGGCCACGCCCCGGCTCCGTCCAGCGTGCCAGCGCCTCGAGGCCGACGACGGCGCCGTCGAGCAGCCGCACGATCGGCTGGTAGTGCACGTCGAAGCCGGCCTCGTCCCAGCCCTGCCGGCGCACCGTCACCAGCGCCTGCGCCAACCGGGTGCCCAGTGCTGCGCCCTGCCCGCTGCGGTTGGCGCTGGTGCGGTTGGCGCTGGTGCGGTTGGCACTGGTGCGGTTGGCACTGGTGCGGTTGGCACTGGTGCGGTTGGCACTGGTGCGGTTGGCACTGGTGCGGTTGGCACTGGTGCGGTTGGCACTGGTCCGCACGGCGGGAGTTCTGGACCGTTCCAGGGCATCTCCCGGCCCGCCTACGAGGGCGACGTCGGCTGGGAACGGTCGGGGCAGGGCGACGAGGGCGGCCGCGGCCAGGAGCGGCGCGGCGAGCGCGCCAGCCGCCGCCACGGCGTGGGCCGGGCCGGAGGTGGGCGCGGGGCCGACCCCCACGCAGACGGCCTGCAGCGTGGTCCAGCCGGCGAGTGTGATCGTCAGGCGGCTCAGCCAGCCGCGGTCGGCGGCGACCGCCCGCCACAGCGACCAGCCGGCGACGCCGGTCGCCGCGACTCCGGCGCCCGCGGCGCCGGCCTCGACGACGGTGACCGCGCCGTCGTCGGTCACCACCCGCGCGAGCCCGGCGACCAGGGCCGCGAACAGCGGCACCAGCGCGGCGGGCCGGGCCGGGGCCGGCGTCGCTCTGGCCGGACCGGCGAGACGAACGGGTAGCGCGCCGACGCCCACGCCGGCGAGCAGACCCGTGCCCAGTGCTCCGTCCACACCCGGCAGGCCTGCCGTGGCCGTGGCCCGGTCCACGGCGTCGTTGTGTGTCACGCCCGAGCTGCCTCCCTCTCCCGCGCCGGGCGCGTCTGCCGCGCTCGGTCAGCCCGGGCAACGCACGCGCGCCGGGCGCGGCCGTCCGGGCGCGTCGCCCGGACGGTTTCGGACCGGATGCATGGCGTCCGACACCGTCCATCCCGTCGATGACGTGATAGTCAGGCCAGTCGTGCATCTGACCCGCGCACACTTTGACACGCACCGTATCCGCGTTGCAGTGCGCTACCGCAGCGCGTGGCACATGAATCACGACCAGTCGCCGAAGTGGCGATCAAGTGGGCCATCGCACGCAGGCCGCAGAAGGCTGCTGTCACCGGGTTGGCGGCGGACGACGCACCGGTCCACCGCGAATGCGTCACGAGCCGCCGTCGGCGTGTCGCGACACGCCGGACGCGCGTCGATCCCCTGACGGGCTACTCCGGCGCCTCGCCCAGGCCGACGACGGCGACATGCTGGCTCGCGGCGAGCACCCCGCGGCCGCTGCCCCGGTAGCAGCCGGAGGTCGGCATGACGTCGAGGTAGTCCCGGCCGGCCGCGATCGTCACGTACCGGCGGTCCGCGAGCCGGTTGTGGCAGGGATCGAGCGCGACGGCCACGGCACCGGCCCCGCCAGGCGCCGCCCAGGCGGACCTCGCGGGATCCCGCGGCGACGGCCCCGGCGCGGGCGGCGCCCAGCCGTCGGGCACCACCACCTCCACCCAGGCGTGCGACTCGCCGTCCCCGACCAGGTGGCCGAGCACGTACCGAGCTGGGAGCCCCACCGCCCGGCAGAGCGCGATCATCACGTGGGCCTGGTCCTGGCAGACACCCGCGCCGCCGGCGACCGCCTGTGCCGCCGTCGTCCCGACGTGGGTCGCCCCCGGGAGGTAGGCGATGTTCTCGAACACCCATGCGCAGCAGCGACGGGCGGTGGTCAGCGGGTCCGGCCCAACCAACCGGTTGGCGACCGCCGTGACCGTCTCGTCCGGGGTGGTCAGCGCGGTGGGCATGAGCAGGCGGCGGCCGGTGAGCGCCGATGCCGGCAGCGCCGGCCAGCCGGACACCGGGCCGCGGCTGACGATCGCCGTGACGTCGAAGTCGAGGACCGCAGGGATCTCGCCAAGGCTGACGGTGGCGGCCCGCATGCCGTCGGGTCCACGCTCCCAGCGGACGGCCGCGGCGGGCGCAGAGACGGCGAGCTCCCCATGCCGGGCGATCTGGTCACCGTGGCGGCGCGCCGGCAGCACGACCAGGCGGTGCACGAGGTCGTGGGCCGGCCCGTCGTAGCTGTAGCGCAGCCGCTGACGGATCCGGTAGGTCACGCATCCGGCCGCCGCCAGCTCGTCGCCACCGACCTCGAGGCCGGGCCCGCTCAGCGCCTCACCGCCAGCCTCGGCCGTGCCGGCGGCAAGGTACCTGGCCGACGCCGTGACGCCCTCCCGGGCCGGCGAGCCCTGGCCGGTGGGAGCAGGGGCAGCATGACGCGGCCTAGACAGCAGATCCTGCACCGTCAGCGCACCGTCCTTCTCCCGCCGGTCCTGGTCTCGGCGGGTTCGTCGCCGCCCGGTCACGCGGCCCGGCCACGTCGTCCGCCCATCGGACGGGTTCCGGAACGCAGCGCCGACCGCCGAGCCAGCGCAAGACTGCCGCATACGCTAAGCGAAGATCGGCGAGCGCCGTGCTTCGGACCCACCCGCGTCGTCTCCCTGGACACCGGCGGCCAGGAGACGCCCTCGGCGGGCGTCGCGGCCCACCGGCGCCGGCTGCCGGTCTGGCAGCCTCCGCCGCAGCCCCGATGCTCGCCGGCGCGCAGAGTGGGTCGTCTGGTAACCCGCTGGCAACCAATAGTCCGCTCGAAGTGTTTCCCGATTATTAACGCATTGATCTCTCTTGTGAGCGCCCTAAGCACAGGGGCGGGTGCGCCAAGTGACGACCATTGCCGGACATCGGGATAAGCTGCCGAGTTCACCTCAGGCTGGCACCATCGCTGGCATGGCCGAGCTGGTGGTGACGAGATCCGGTACCCAACCCGATCAGGACGCAGATCAGCAACGGCGCAAGCCCCGCAGCGCCCTGCTCGAGCCGTTCGAGGCGCCGAGGCCCCCGCAGCCGTCCGATCTCCCGAGCGACCGGTTCATCAACCGCGAGACGTCCTGGCTGGACTTCAACGCTCGCGTGCTGGCACTCGCCGAGGATGTGACCACCCCGCTGCTGGAGCGCGCCAAGTTCCTGGCGATCTTCGCGAGCAACCTCGACGAGTTCTACATGGTCCGGGTGGCCGGGCTGATGCGGCGGGAGGCCACCGGTCTCACCGTCCGCTCGGCCGACGGGCTGACCCCGCGGGCCCAGCTCGAACTGATCAGCAACACGACCGCCCAGCTCACCGACCGCGCGGCCCGCTGCTTCAACGACGAGGTGGTGCCGTCGCTGGCCCATGCGGGCATCAGCATCCGGTTCTGGCACCAGCTCACCACCGGCCAGCAGCAGCGCCTGCACGAGCTCTTCCACGACCAGATCTTCCCGGTGCTCACCCCGCTCGCCGTCGACCCCGCGCATCCGTTCCCGTACATCAGCGGCCTCTCGCTCAACCTCGCCGTGACGGTTCGTGACCCTGGCGACGATGTCGAGCGGTTCGCCAGGGTGAAGGTGCCGCCGAACGTTCCCCGGCTGATCCGGGTGGACTCTTCGCCCGAGGACGCCGGCCCGACATCAGAAGCCGGCCATACAGCGGCCAGCCACGACGGCGCCGGAGCTGGCGGCGACGGTGGTGCCGAGAAGCCCGACCCTGACCGCTACGCGTGCTTCGTGCCGCTGGAAGAGGTGATCGCCGCCCATCTTTCCCAGCTGTTCCCAGGCATGGAAGTGGTCGACTCCCACATGTTCCGGGTGACCCGCAACGCCGACCTCGAGGTCGAGGAGGACGAGGCCGAGGACCTCCTGCAGGCGCTGGAGCGTGAACTCGCCCGCCGCCGCTTCGGACCGGCGGTACGACTCGAGGTGGACGCGGACATCGACGGCGGCCTGCTGACGATGCTCTGCCGCGAGCTCGAGGTCTCGCCACGCGACGTGCACAAGGTGCACGGCCTGCTCGACCTGTCGGTGCTGTGGGCCCTGTTCGACCTCGACCGGCCGGAGCTGAAGTTCCCGCCGCGGGTCCCGGTGACCCGCCCGAGCCTGGTCACCGAGTCGGGCGAGGCGGCGGACTTCTTCGCGGTGCTGCGCGAGCGCGACGTGCTCGTCCACCATCCGTACGACTCGTTCACCACCTCCGTGCAGCGCTTCATCGAGCAGGCCGCGGCGGACCCGCGGGTGCTGGCCATCAAGCAGACGCTGTACCGGACCTCCGGCGACTCCCCGATCGTCGACGCGCTGATCGCGGCGGCCGAGGCCGGCAAGCAGGTGGTCGTGCTCGTCGAGATCAAAGCGAGGTTCGACGAGAGGGCCAACATCCGGTGGGCCCGGGAGCTGGAGCGCGCCGGCTGCCACGTCGTCTACGGCCTGATCGGGCTGAAGACCCACACCAAGACCTGCCTGGTCGTCCGCCAGGACCCCGACGGGCTGCGCCGGTACTGCCACGTCGGCACCGGCAACTACAACCCGAAGACGGCCCGGCTCTACGAGGACATCGGGCTGCTGACGGCGGACGACGAGGTCGGCGCCGACCTGACCGACCTGTTCAACGTGCTCACCGGGTACAGCCGCCAGACGATGTACCGGTCGCTGCTGGTGGCCCCGGAGCGCATGCGCGACGGCATCGTCGAGCGCATCGAGCAGGAGGCGGCCGCCGCCCGGGCCGGCGAGCTGTCCGGCATCCGGATCAAGGTGAACAGCCTGGTCGACGAGGAGGTCATCGACGCGCTCTACCGGGCGTCAAAGGACGGCGTACCGGTCCGCTGCCTGGTACGCGGCATCTGCGCGCTCCGCCCCGGCGTTGCCGGACTGTCCGAGACCGTGCTGGTCCGCTCAGTCCTCGGCCGCTACCTGGAACACAGCCGGGTGCTCGACTTCACCTCGTCGGACGAGGTCTGGCTCGGCAGCGCGGACATGATGCACCGCAACCTCGACCGCCGGGTCGAGGCGCTGGTCCGCGTGACGCAGCCCGACAATCGCGCGGTCCTGCGCCGCATGCTCGACCACGCGTTCTCGCCCGGTGTCTCCGCCTGGGAGCTGGCAGCGGATGGGCATTGGGAACGCCACGTCACCGGCCCCCAGGAGAACCGCCTCTCCGACTACCAGGCCGACCTCGCGACCTGGGCGCTGCGTCGCGGTTGAGGGCGCGGCGCAGCCGGCGGACGCACTCGCTCGGCCCGCCGTCTTTCACCGCCCGAGAAGGACGGTGAAATACGGCGGCGCGACGCGGCCCGTTCGTCGGCCGAGAGCTAGCCCTGGGACGAGACGCTGGACTTGAACTCCGAGCCCGGGCGGAACTTCGGGACCACCGACGCGGGGACGTGCACCGGCTCGCCGGTCGCTGGGTTGCGGCCGGTCCGCTCGGCACGCTCCACCCGCTCGAAGACACCGAAACCGGTGATCGTCACCTTCTCGCCGTTGGAGACGGCCTCCTGGATCGCGTGGAACACCGCGTCGACAGCCTTGGTCGCGTTAGAGCGGCCACCTTCGATCTGCTGAGCAATGCGGTCAACCAGCTGGGACTTGTTCACAACAACCTCCGGACACCCCCCGCGGGTGCGGGGTGGGGAGCAGATCGGGCATCACACTGCGCTGCACCGTAGGCATCTCCACTGTCCAGGGCAATTCCCAGAAGCGTGTCGCGTCACACAAACCCGCACGTCAGCGGGTTCGGGACAATCGACAACCGGATCACCGTCCGCGAGTGACAGCACACAGCCGAACACGATCGGCGCAATCATCGGCTTCATTTCAGGGCTGTTTCGGACGTTCCGTCACCATTTGGTTGCCCGGCGGCGCCAACGGGCCAGCCTTGTTCACCCAGCAGCGCGCGGCACGAGACGCAAACAGCGGGGTCAACGCCACTGCGGGGGCCGGGCGTTGGACGCACCAGCCCGGGTCGGGCGCCGAGCGCGTCATCCGTGTGCCGGCCCAGTGCCGGGGCCATTAGGTGGTGGCGGTTCTGGTCCGGTCCAGAGCAGACGCGGCGTCCGCTGAGACGCGACAGGGTCCCTGCCGCATGCGGCAGGGACCCCGGAGCCCTCGCGGCGACTACCGCAGAAGACCAGCTACTCCCCACCGATCTGCCACACCCGACCTACCAGCATCGGTTCGTTCGCCACCCTGCTCGACAGGCAGCCAGATCGGCGGGGATCCCTCGCACCAGTTACGACAGAAGATCAAGCTGACGTCGTGGAGGGCAGCCAGGATGGGCGGTGCTGCTCGAAGGCCGTGATCGTGTCGGCGTGGCGCAGCGTCAGGCCCACGTCGTCGAGGCCCTCCATCAGGCGCCAGCGGGTGAAGTCGTCCAGCTCGAACGGGGCGACGATGCCGGGGGCGCGGACCTCGCGGGCGCCGAGGTCGACGGTGACCTCGGTCGCCGGGTCAGCCTCGACGGCCGAGAACAGCGCGTCGACCGTCTCAGCCGGCAGGACGACGGTCAGCAGACCGTTACCGAGCGAGTTGCCTCGGAAGATATCGGCGAACTTGGGGGCGATGACGGCCCGGAAGCCGTAGTCCTGCAACGCCCAGACGGCGTGCTCCCGCGATGAGCCCGAGCCGAAGTTCGGGCCGGCCAACAGGATCGTGGCGCCGGCGTGGGCCGGGGCGTTGAGCACGAACGCCGGGTCGGCCCGCCACTCGGAGAACAGGCCGGCGCCGAATCCGGTCCGCTCGATCCGCTTGAGCCAGTCGCTGGGGATGATCTGGTCGGTGTCGACGTCGCTGCGCCGCAGCGGCACCGCCCGGCCGGTGTGCGTGGTGAACGCCTCCATCGGGCGCTCTCCCTTCCTGACGAGGTTCGAGGGGTTGTTCGGGTCCTGACGAGGTTCGAGAGGTCGTTCGGGATGTAGTTGGGTCGGGGTTGAAGGTTTGACATGGTTCGCTGCGTGCGGGCGGCGCGCATCGGCCGCGTCCTCCGCAGGCTCCGGACGCGGCCGCTACGCGCCGTCCTCCTCCGCGCCCAGCTCGCTTGCGTGCCGCTTGAACGTCACGAGTCGAGCTTTGGCGTGAAGGGGTAGTGGCGCTGCCCTGCATGTGGCCGTGTTCGTGACCTTCAAGCGTCACGCGACCGCGCTGGCCCGGAGGCGCGCCTCCGCGGAGGCCCGGCCCCGGAGCGAAGCGAACGGGGTTGGGCCGCAGCGGAGGTCGCCGGAGGGCACCGTCCGCTCCGGAGGACACGGCCCGGAGGACCCTTGGGAGCGAAGCGAGCAAGGGGCCGTAGGGCCGTGCCCGGACGGAGCGGACCAATGTCACAGCGCCGTGCCCGGACGGAGCGGACCAGGAAAAACGGAGCGGACCATGAAAACAGTCGCCGGACCGACGGATCATGTGGTGGTGGTCGGCGCGGGCCTGGGTGGGCTGTCCGCCGCGCTGCGGCTGGTGGGCGCCGGCCGGCGGGTGACCGTGCTCGAGCGGGCTGACGTTCCCGGCGGGCGGGCCGGGGTGTGGCGTGCCAACGGCTACCAGTTCGACACCGGCCCGACGGTGCTGACGATGCCGGATCTGGTCGCCGACGCGTTCGCCGCCGTCGGCGAGGACCTCGCCGACTGGTTGACGCTGCACCGCCTCGACCCGATGTACCGGGCGCGCTTCGCCGACGGGTCGGCGCTTGACGTCCGGGCCGACCCGGAGGCGACGGCGGCCGGGATCGCGTCGCTGTGCGGCCCGGCGGAGGCCGCCGGCTACCTGCGCTTCGTAGAGCTGGTCCGCGCGATCTACCGGGCGGAGATGCGTGACTTCATCGACGCCCAGCTCGACTCGCCGCTGGCGCTGCTGCGCCCGTCGCTCGCGCGTCTGGCCGCGCTGGGTGCGTTCCGCCGCCTCGACCGGTTGGTCGGGCGTCACCTGCGCGACCCCCGTACCCGGCGGCTGTTCTCCTTTCAGGCGATGTACGCGGGGCTCGCGCCGAGCCAGGCGCTCGGTGTCTACGCGGTGATCTCGTACATGGACTCGGTGGCTGGCGTTTTTCACGCCGAAGGTGGGATGCATGCCGTGCCGACGGCGATGGCCGCCGCGGCCGCCAAGCACGGCGTGTCGCTGCGCTATGGCACCGAGGTCACCGAGGTGGAGGTGCGGGGTGGTCGGGCGGTGGCGGTGCGGACCGCCGAGGGCGAGCGGGTCACCGCCGACGTGGTGGTACTCAACCCGGATCTGCCGACCGCCTATCGAGAGCTGTTGCCGCCGGCCCTGGCCCCGGCCCGGCTTGGCCGGCTGCGCTACTCGCCGTCCTGTTTCCTGCTGCTGGCGGGCGCGGCGGCGACGGCCCACCCGGATGCCGGCTGCCCTGGCGCCGCGGCCCATCACACGATCCATTTCGGGCACGCCTGGCGGCGGACGTTCGCCGAGATCATCGGGCGGGGCGAGCTGATGACCGACCCGTCGTTCCTCGTCAGCGTTCCGTCGGTGACGCAGCGCGCGCTCGCGCCAGTGGGTGGGCACGCGTTCCATGTGCTGTTCCCGACGCCGAACACGGTGGCCGGGGCGGGGCTGGACTGGTCGGTGATTGGCCCGCGCTACCGCGACGAGGTGATCGCCGCCCTGGAGGCTGCGGGGTACACGGATTTCGGCACTTCGGTGGCAGTGGAGTCGATCACGACGCCGGCGGACTGGCAGGCGCGCGGGATGACCGCCGGGGCTCCATTCGCCGCGGCGCACACCTTCCGGCAGACTGGCCCATTCCGGCCAGGAAACCTGGCCCACGGCCTGGAGAACGTCGTCTTCACCGGCAGCGGCACCCGACCCGGCGTAGGCGTGCCGATGGTGTTGATCTCCGGCCGACTGGCGGCCGAACGAATCGTCGGGAGCCCGCTCGCCCGGCCGCTCCCGGCTCGCCCGGCTCTGCCGCTAACCGCCTTAAGAAACCGTAACCGCCTTAAGGAACCGTAAACAAATCGGACGAGCGCGGCCGAGCCTCGGCTTTCCCTGCCGGTTTCCGGGCCCGGCTGGGAGAATGAGGCCATGGAGGAACGGGCGGAGGCGCTGGCCGTACCGGACACGACCAGCGACGCGGCGCTGCTGGAACGCGCGCTGTTCGAGGTGAAGAAGGTCATCGTCGGCCAGGACCATATGGTCGAGCGGATGCTGGTCGCGTTGCTGGCGCGCGGGCACTGCCTCCTCGAGGGCGTGCCCGGCGTGGCCAAGACGCTCGCCGTGCAGACGCTGGCCGACGTCGTGGGCGGCAGCTTCGTGCGCATCCAGTTCACCAACGACCTGGTCCCCTCCGACATCGTCGGCACCCGCGTCTACCGGGCCAGCCGGGAGAGCTTCGACATCGAGCTCGGCCCGATCTTCGCGAACTTCGTCCTGGCCGACGAGATCAACCGGGCGCCCGCCAAGGTGCAGTCGGCGCTGCTCGAGGTCATGTCGGAAAAGCAGGTGTCACTCGGCGGGGTCACTCACCGGCTGCCGGTCCCGTTCCTGGTGCTGGCCACCCAGAACCCGATCGAGTCCGAGGGCGTCTACCCGCTGCCCGAGGCGCAGCGCGACCGGTTCCTGATGAAAATCAACGTCCCTTACCCCACCGCCAGCGACGAGCTGGAGATCGTCCGGCGGATGGGGGTGCGCCCCCCGAAGGCCGACCGGGTGCTCGACCCGAAGACGCTGATCCGCCTGCAGGAGCGGGCCGACGACGTCTTCGTCCACCATGCGATCATGGACTACGCCGTGCGGCTGGTGCTGGCGAGCCGCGCGCCCGAGGCACACGGCCTGCCCGACCTCGCGGGCCTGCTCACCTACGGCGCGTCGCCCCGCGCCTCCCTCGGGCTGATCGCCGCGGCGCGCGCGCTCGCGCTGCTGCGCGGCCGGGACTACACCGTGCCGGACGACGTGCGCGCGGTCGCCCTCGACGTCATGCCGCACCGGCTCGTGCTCTCCTACGACGCGCTCGCCGACGGGCTGACCTCCGATGAGATCGCCGCCCGGATCGTCGCCGGCGTGCAGGCCCCGCAGGTCGCCCCTCGCCAGCAGCCGGGCGCCCGGCTCCCGGTCAACGCCCATGGCCGCTGGTCCCCGAACCTCAACTCCGGCTTCCCCGAGTACCTCGACGAGGACCGGCCGGCATGACCGACCCCCGTCCCGGGGCGGGCTGGCCGGATGGCGCAGACGGACGACCACATGTGCGGGCCACCGACCCGGTGGTCGAACGCACCCTGCGCCACCTGGAGCTGACCGTGCTGCGCCGGCTCGACGGGCTGCTGCTCGGCGACTATCTCGGCCTCCTGCCGGGCCAGGGCAGCGAGAAGTCCGAGAGCCGCGAGTACCAGTTCGGCGACGACGTCCGCCGGATGGACTGGGCGGTCACCGCCCGCACGACGGTCCCGCACGTGCACGACCTGATCGCCGACCGCGAGCTGGAGACCTGGGCGCTGGTCGACCTCACCGCGAGCCAGAGCTTCGGCAGCGCCCGGTGCGAGAAACGCGAGCTCGCGATCGCCGCCACCGCCGCGGTCGGCTTCCTGACGGCGCGGACCGGCAACCGGATGGGCGCGATCGCGCTCACCGACGGCGGCACCCGGATGATGCCCGCCCGGCCCGGCCGCGCCGGTCTGCGCGCACTGCTGCGCGCCCTGCTGGCCATCGAGCGTGGTGCCACGACGGCCCAGCCAGCCGCCCAGCCACGCCGCCGGCCGGCGCCCGACCCGCCGGGGCGCACCGCGCGCATCGGAGGCACCGGAGGCACCGACCTGGCGGCGGCGATCGAAGCGTTGCGCCGGCCGGTCCGCAGACGTGGACTGGTGGTCGTCGTGTCCGACTTCCTGTCCGTCGACCTCGGCTGGGCGCGCCCGCTGCGGGCGCTCGCCGGTCGCCACGACGTGCTCGCCGTCGAGGTCGTCGACCCGCTGGAGCTGGCACTGCCGAACGTCGGCCCGCTCGCGGTCGTCGACCCGGAGACGGGCGAGCTGTTCGACCTGCCCACCCACTCCCGCCGCTTCCGCGAGCGCTACGAGGCCGCGGCGGCCCGCCACCGCGGCGAAGTCGCCGCGGCCCTGCGCGGCGCCGGCGCCGCACACCTGCGGCTACGCACCGACACCGACTGGCTGATCGAGATCGCCCGGTACGCGGCGGCGAGCCGGCGGGGGCAGGCCGCGCTGCGCGGGGCCGGGGCCCAGGGCGCGGGCGCCGCCCGGGCGCGCGCCGCCCGGCCCGCCGGCCAGCCACGCCCGACGGCGACGGTCCGTCCGATCCGAACAGGCGATACCACGACATGAGCTTCCTGTCCGCCCACTGGTTGTGGCTGCTGTTCGCCGTCGCGGCGCTGCTCGCCTGGCACATCGTCGTCTCGGTCCGCAGGCGCGGGTACGCCGCCCGGCTCGCGTCCGCCTCGACTCTCGCCTCGGTGCTGCCGACCCGGCCGCAGTGGTGGCGCCGGCACGTCCCGGCGGCGCTCACGCTGCTCGCGCTCACCGGGATGGTCTTCGCGCTCGCCCGCCCGGCCAAGGCGCAGCGGGTGCCACGCGAGCGGGCCACAATCATGCTGGCGATCGACGTGTCGAACTCGATGGCGGCCACCGACATCAGCCCGACCCGGCTGGCCGCCGCCAAGCAGGGCGCCCAGGCGTTCGTCGACCAGCTCCCGCCGCGGATCAACCTGGGGCTCGTCTCGTTCTCCGGCAGCGCCGCGGTGCTGGTACCGCCGACCACCGACCGGGAGGCCGTCCGCTCGGCGATCAACGGGCTGCAGCTCGGCCCGGCGACCGCGATCGGTGAGGGCATCTACGCCTCGCTGCAGGCGATCAGCAGCGCGGGTGAGCGGCTGCCGGACGCGAACCAGTCGCCACCGCCGGCGGCGATCGTGCTGCTGTCCGACGGCGAGACCACCCGAGGCCGGCCGAACTCCCAGGCGGGCCTGGCCGCCAAGGACGCGCACGTCGCCGTCGACACGATCGCCTACGGCACCGCGGGCGGCACGCTCGACGTGGGCGGCCAGCTGATCCCGGTGCCGGTGAACGAGCCGGCGCTGCGCCAGATCGCCGAGCAGACCGGCGGTTCGCACCACCGGGCCACCTCGGGTGACGAGCTCACCTCGGTGTACAAGGGCCTGGGCAGCTCGATCGGCTACCGCACCGAGTTCCGCGAGATAACGCCTGCCTTCGTCGGGACGAGCCTGGCCCTGGGCCTGGCGGCCGGCGCCGCCGGCCTGGCCTTCGGCCGCCGGCTGCCCTGATCCGTCCGCAGCAGCCATGGGATCATCAGATCGGGCCATGTCTGTGGGCCTGCGGCGCTGCTTTTGGCACCGCCAGCGAGGACAGGATTCGGCACGTCCGGAGCATTGGCGAACCGGCAGGAAGCTGTAGCGTCAGGCTCGTGAGCGTCGCGGAGGCCGCCGAGCTGGCCGCGATCGCGGCCGACCCAGCACTGCGCGGCTCCTACGCCGCCGCTCGCCGGCTGAACGCCGAGCATGGCCGCACCTACTACCTGGCGACGCTGCTGCTGCCGGCGTGGAAACGGCCCTATGTGCATGCGCTCTACGGGTTCGCCCGGTACGCCGACGACATCGTCGACAGCCTGGACACGCAGCTCCCCGCAACGGAGCGGGCGGCCTGGCTGGCTGACTGGGGCGATCGTCTCCTCGACGCCCTACGCCGCGGCGCCCAGGCGCCGCAGATCCCCGGCGCGCGGCCGTCGGGCGTGGCTGACGGGATGGATGACGGGTCCGGGGTGCTGCCGGCGGTGCTGCACACGATTCGCCGGTGGGAGCTGCCTGTCGGACACTTCGAGGCGTTTCTCGCCTCCATGGCGATGGACCTCACCGTCACCGGCTATGACACGTTCGACGACCTGATGACCTACGTCTACGGGTCGGGCACGGTCATAGGGCTGCAGATGCTGCCGCTACTGGAGCCCTCCTCCTCCGCCGCGGCACCCTACGCCGGCGATCTCGGCACCGCCTTCCAGCTGATCAACTTCCTGCGCGACGTCGGCGAGGACCTGCGCCGCGGCCGGGTCTACCTGCCGCGTGAATCGATGGAGCTGTTCGGCGTCACCCGGGAGCGGCTCGGCACCGGCGTGGTCGACGGCGCCGTGCGCCGGCTGCTGCGGCACGAGGTCGGCCGGGCCCGTGAGCTGCTGCGGGGCGCCACGCCCGGCATCCGGCTGCTGCACCCCACGTCGCGGGACTGCGTGTGGACGGCGGCCCGACTGTACGGCGGCATCCTCGACGAGATCGAGAAGGCGGACTACCAGGTGCTGTCCCGCCGGCTCGCCGTCGGCACGCCCCGCCGGCTCGCCGTCGCCGGCCCGGCCCTGCTGCGCAGCAGCCTGCGCCGGATCGTGCCGCCACAGCGCTGACCGGCGGTCTGGCGGCCAGGATTCCGACGCCCCAGCAACGCTGGACGGTTGTTGCGTTGGTTGCGCGCCCGCGTCTGGGCTCACGCGACCAACGCAACCGGCTGATAGCGTGACCGTAGATCGACCTCGGGTAGCAGGTCGGACGGCCAGCCCGCCAGCGGCCGAGCGCGCGCCGGGCGAGAAGCTGGTCGCAACCCCAATCAGGAACGACGGGACTCCATGCTCGACAAGCGCTTCATCCGGGAGAACCCGGACGTCGTGAAGCAGGCGGTGCGCGTCAAGGGGCTCGACCTTGACGTCGACGAGCTGCTCCAGCTCGACCAGGACAACCGCAAGCTGCAGTTCGAGGTCGACCAGGCGCAGGCCAGCCGCAAGTCCCGCTCCAAGGAGTTCGCGAAGGCCGATGCCGCCCGCAAGGCCGAGCTGCGCGCCGAGCAGGCCGACTTCGACAAGCACCTCACGGCGCTGCGGGAGCAGCTGGCCGGGACCGGTGCCAGGCTGTCCGAGCTGATGCTGGCGACGCCGACGATCCCGTGGGAGGGCGCGCCGGTCGGCGCGGACGAGTCCGCGAACACCGTCGTGCGTACCTGGGGCACCCCGCCCGCGTTCGACTTCACCCCGCTCGACCATGTCGACCTCGCCGAGAAGCGCGGCTGGGCCGAGTTCGCGCGGGCCCGCCGGGTCGCCGGTGAGCGCGCCTATGTACTGTGCGGCGACGCGGTGCTGCTGGAGCGGGCGCTGCACTCCTACGCCCTCGACGTGCTGAGCCGCCGGGACTTCCGGCTGATGTCGGTGCCGTCGCTGGTGAGGGAGGCGCCGCTGGTCGGCACCGGCATGCTCCCGAAGGGCCGCGCCGAGATCTACGAGATCCCGGCCGACGACGCGTTCCTCGCCGGCACCGCCGAGGTGTCGCTGGTCGGCCTGCACTCCGGCGAGATCCTCGACGGCGCCCGGCTGCCGATCCGCTACGCGGGCATCTCCCCCTGCTTCCGCCGGGAGATCGGCAGCGCGAGCCGGGACGTGCGCGGGCTGCTGCGCGTCCACCAGTTCGAGAAGGTCGAGCAGTTCGTCCTGTGCGCCGACGACCAGGAGGAGTCGGACCGCTGGCACGCGGAGCTGCTCGGCACCGCCGAGTCGATCCTGCAGGCCCTGGGCCTGGCCTACGAGGTCGTCGAGTGCGCCACCGGAGACATGGGCGTCGGCAAGTACCGGATGAACGACATCAACACCTGGTTCCCGTCGCTCGGGATGTTCCGGGAGACCCACAGCTGCTCGTCGCTGAAGGACTGGCAGGCCCGGCGCGCAAATGTCCGGTATCGGACAGCGGACGGCGAGGTTCGCTTCGTCTACACGCTGAACAACACCGCGGTCGCCACTCCCCGCCTCCTCGCCGCCGTCCTGGAGAACTTCCAGACCGCGGACGGCACCTTGCGAGTACCTGAGGTCCTGCGCCCTTACGTAGGCGGCCGCGACACGTTGTGACATTGGTTCGCTCCGTCCGGACAGCTCGGGTGCGTCTCGTTTGGAGGTCGCTGGTTGGGGTCGGGCGGGAAGGTTTGACATTGGTCCGCTCCGTGCGGGCGGGTGCTCCGGCGACCTCGCTGCGGCCCAACCCCGTTCGCTTCGCTCCGTGGCCGGGCCTCCGCGAGGCGCGCCTCCGCACCCAGCTCGCTTGCGTACCGCTGCACGTCACCAACCCGAAGTTGCTGGGATTGCGGGGCCAGATCGCTTCGCTCGTGGCCGGTCTGTCTTGGACGAAAAGCTTCCTGATCAGGCGCGAACGCCCATGAGCGAAGCGAAGGAGGCCGCGCCCCGAGCGTCTACCCCGCTCGTGACGTGCAGCGTCACGCAACCGCGCTGGCCCGGAGGCGTGCCTCCGCTGCGTACCGTTGCACGTCACCAACCCGAAGTGGCCGTGTGATGCGGGTCGATCCGTTCGCTACGCTCAAGCGTCACGCAACCGCGCTGGCCCGGAGGCGTGCCTCCGCGGAGGCCCGGCCCACGAGCGAAGCGAAGTGGGTTGGGCCGCAGCGGAGGTCGCCGGAGGGCACCGTCCGCGGAGGAGGACGCCGCGCGGAGGTCCCGTGCGAAGCGAAGCGAGCACGGGGCCGGAGCGCGGCGCCCGCACGGAGCGGACCAGGCAACACAGCCTGCGTCTCCAAGGTTCTGCTAAGGCGCCGCCAAGGCAACGCTTAGCCGGACTCAACAGGCTTGTGCGGATCGGCGGGCCCACGGGGACGCGGATGGCAAGGGCAGGCGTGCGGAGGGCAGGGAGGCCCGGTAGGTGAGCAACTCGAAGACGCGGCGACGGCGCGAGCTGGAGATGGCCAGAGCGCAGCGGCAGGCGGAGCGCCGTTATGCCGCCCGCCGCAGGCGGCAGCGCGTCATCGCCATCGTCGCGGCCACGATGGTGGTCGTGATCGGCGGCACGGTCGCCGCCGTCGTCCTGGCCACCACCGGCGGTGGCGGCGAGGCCACCGCGAGTGCTACCGCCAGCGCCAGCGCGAACGCCGTCACGACCAAGGTCGGTGACTGTGTGTACACCAAGGACGCGTCCGGCCAGGCCCCGGCGAAGGACGTCTCGATGCCGGCCTCGGCGCCGTCCGTGAGCACCAAGACCGCCACGATGACCATCAACACCAGCCTGGGCACGATGGTCGCGACCCTGGACGCCGCCAAGGCGCCGTGCACGGTCCACGCGCTGTACGCGCTCGCGCAGCAGAAGTACTTCGACGACACCACCTGCCACCGCGAGACGGCCGGGCCCGAGGCCGGCATCTACGTGCTGCAGTGCGGCGACCCGTCCGCTACCGGCTCGGGCACCCCCGGGTTCACCTACAAGAACGAGAACACCGCGGGCGTCAACTACAACCGCGGGGTGCTCGCGATGGCCAACGCTGGCGCGGACACCAACGGCAGCCAGTTCTTCATCAACTACGCGAACCCGAGCGAGGAGGGGGCCAAGGCTCTCGCCGGCCACTACACCGTCTTCGGCGAGATCACTCAGGGCCTGGACATCCTCGACAAGATCACCAGCCCAGGCGTCGAGGAGGGCGGCTCGGACGGCGCGCCCGCCACCAAGCCGCAGATCACCTCGATCACCATCGAGCAGGAGCAGCCCGCGGCCACCTCGACCGCGCCGGCTACGCCCAGCCCGAGCGCGGCCCCCTCGCCCGCGGCGAGCACGAGCCCGGCGTCCTCGTCGAAGCCGACTGCCAGCCCGTCCTCCTCCTGACGGGCCGCGGCCTCGACAAACCCCGTGGGGGCTGATCTCGGGTAGAGATCAGCCCCCACCGGCATGTCGGTGTCTGGTGACGCACCGGGGCCGGCGGCCGGGCCGCCCGGGCGCCGGCGGCTGCCGCTACAGCGAGTTCCACTTCCGGACGGTGTCGATCCGGGCGCGCAGCTGGGCCGCGGTGGCCTGGCCGCTGGGCGGGCCACCGCAGGTGCGGCGAAGCTCGGCGTGGATCATGCCGTGCGGCCGGCCGGTGCGGTGGTTGTTCGCCGCGACCAGCTTGTTGAGGTCCTTACGCAGCTCGGCGATCACCTCGTGGACCGGGCGGCTGCCTTCGTCCTCCACCGTGGGCGGGCCGGCCTGGGCCGGCGCCACGGCCTCCGCGCCGGCGGCCTTGGCCGCCTTGGACTTGCGGGCGCGCTCGGCGGCGAGCTGGGTGGCCTGCCGCTGGCGCAGCAGTGTGGCCACCTGCTCGGGCTCCAGCAACCCGGGCAGACCCAGGAAGTCCTCTTCCTCCGCCGAACCGGCCGCAGCCGGCGCGCCGAACTCGCCACCGTCGAAGATGACCCGGTCGAGCTCGGCGGAGGAGTCGAGCGCGGTGAACGGCGAGTCGGGCTTGTCGGCGGTGTCGCGTTTCCGGTTGGCCTCGCGCAGCGCCTCGTCGTCGAACCCCTCCGGCTCCCGCAGCGGCTTGTCCAGCGCGTGGTCGCGCTGCACCTCCATCTGGCCGGCGAGGTCGAGCAACACGGGCACGCTGGGCAGGAAGACCGAAGCGGTCTCCGCCCGGCCGCGGCCCCGCACGAACCGGCCGACGGCCTGGGCGAAGAACAGCGGGGTCGCCACCGATGTCGCGTACACGCCGACGGCCAGCCGCGGCACGTCGACGCCCTCACTGACCATCCGCACCGCGACCATCCAGCGGTCCGTCGAGCGGCGAAAGGCCTCGATCCGGTCGGACGCGGTCGGGTCGTCGGACAGCACGACCGTGGGCTCGGTGCCGCTGATCCGGCGCAGCAGCCCGGCGTAGGCGCGCGCGTTCGCGTGGTCGGTCGCGATCACCAGGCCGCCCGCGTCCGGCATGCCGCCGCGGCGGACCTGGGTCAGCCGCGTGTCCGCCGCCGCGAGCACCGCGGGGATCCAGTTGCCTCGCGGGTCGAGCGCCGTACGCCACGCGGCGGCCGTCTGCTCGTTCGTCAGCGGCTCACCGAGCCGGGCGGACAGCTCGGCGCCGGCGCTGGTGCGCCAGCTCATCTCACCCGAATAGGCCAGGAAGATCACCGGGCGGACGACGCCTTCGCGCAGCGCGTCGGAGTAGCCGTACGAGGAGTCGGCGACGCTGCGCGTCACTCCGTCCGCCCCGGGAAGGTAGGTGACGAACGGGATCGGGTTCACGTCCGAGCGGAACGGGGTTCCCGTAAGGGCGAGGCGGCGGGTGGCCGGAGTGAACGCCTCCCTCGCCGCGTCGCCCCAGGACCGGGCGTCGCCGGCGTGGTGGATCTCGTCGAGGACCACCAGCGTCCGCCTGGCCTTGGTGCGTGCCAGGTGCAGCGCCGGGTGGGCGGCCACCTGGGCATACGTCAGCACGACGCCGGTGTAGTCGCGCGAGGTGGAGCCCGCCGAGTTGCGAAAGTTCGGGTCGAGGGAGATGCCGACGCCCGCGGCGGCGTCCGCCCACTGCCGTTTCAGGTGCTCGGTCGGGGCGACCACGGACAGCGCCGTCACCACGCCGGCGGCGAGCAGCTCGGCGGCGACCGTCAGGGCGAAGGTCGTCTTGCCAGCGCCCGGCGTCGCGACGGCGAGGAAGTCGCGGCCGCCGGCCGCCGACGTCGCGCGGTAGCGCTCCAGCGCCAGTCGCTGCCACTCCCGGAGTGGGCGCCCCTGAGAGCGGGGGCCGGGAACGGTCTGCGAAGGCTGCCCCTGCAGCTGCCAGGCCGGGTCAGGTTGGTGGCGCACGCTCACGGGCTCTGACTCTATTTGCCACCACCGACATCCAGCGGCGGGCACGCGGCTGAGGCCCTGACGCCGGATCGGCGGAGCCTCGGGCACCCGCGCCGCGGCGCCGTCACCGGCTGTGGCCGGGGGTGCGCGTGTCGCGCGTCGCCCGCCGGAACGCGGCGCGATCAGCTCGCGGTCGGACATCCAGGACCACGAGAGGCCTTCCAATGGCCAATGGAGACACTACCAAGTGATCCCAATCACATCGAACGCGCGAGGATGTTTTGCTCGCACGGTAGGCGGCACGAGCGTTGGTGGGGACCATCTGCATGACAGGATGCACCTGCGACCACGCTAGGGAGCAGGTGCATCACTTCACGTGTAGAACGTGGCGATCCGCCAACAAGATCTTATCTTTTCGAAACTGGCCTGCCACTTTCTGCAAGAAAACCTCACGCGGTCGACAGTGGACCTGCCTTTCCAACCGGTTACGCTGATCGAGTCCGTTACCTGAGCTGGAGGTTGCGCGATGCCGGCACAAGTGGGGACCGAGGCCCGTCCCGTCACGACCGAATCACGTCGTGTGCTGGCAGCCGACCGCGGCCGCGTCGCGGTTGCCCGGGGCGCCCACACCGGCCAGGGCAGCCACCAGTCGAACGCCGCGCTGGCGGCAGCCCGGCCACGCCCGAACGTCCCCCCGGCCGACCTCCCGCCGGGCTCCGTACGCCCGGCACCCGCGCGCACCCCGAATGGGCGGCTGCGGATGTGCCGGGAAGAGAAAGGCTGGTCGCAGGAACGGCTGGCCGTCGAGCTGCGCCGTTTCGCGGTGCTGCACGAGGGCCGCGAGGCCGGCGTCACCGGCAACATGATCTGCAAGTGGGAGAAAGGCGACAAAAAGCCGAGCCTGCGTTACCAGCGGCTGCTGCGCGCCCTTTTTCACCGGTCATCCGCCGAACTCGGGTTCATCGACGACGACCCGGCGTCGGGCATGACCGCGCCAGGTATAGCGGCGGGAATTCTGGGTATAGCGGACGTCGTGGACCCGCACGTAGTGAGCACCGTGGCCACGAACAGCCCCGGAAACCGCGCCGACGCGGTGTCGCCGATTGTCCTGCGCGCCGACGAAGATGCCCGCGGCATTCCGGTCGAGCGTCGAGGATTCCTGCGGATGGTGGCGGCCGGCGGTGTCGCCGTCGTCCCGATCAGCGCCGCAGCCCCGGCGGCGGGCGCCGCCGACGAGGCCCCCTGGGACCGGCTCTCGGCGGCGCTGCGCCAGCGCAGCCCCGTCACCCCTGAGCTCGCCCACCAGCTCAGCCAGCACACCGCCGGGCTGTTCGGCCTGGAGGAGCGGGTGCCCGCGCGGACGCTGCTCGGCCGGGTCGCCGGCCACCTGTGCACCCTCACCCAGCTGCTCGAGTCGACGACCCGCTCGCCGATCCGTCGCGAGCTGGCGAGCACAGCCGGCGAGACGGCGGCGCTGGCGGGCTGGCTCGCGTTCGACCTGAGCGACCACCCCTCGGCCCTCGCCTACTACCGGGTCGCCATCGAGGCCGCGAGGGAGGCCGACGACCCGGCGCTGTGGGCCTGCGTGCTCGGCTACGAGAGCTACCAGCCGAGCGGGGCCGGCCGCCATGACCAGGCCTGCGCGCTGCTCGGCGAGGCGCAGCGCCGGCTCGGACGCGCCGCGAACCCGCTGACCAGGTCATGGCTGGCCGCCAGGGAGGCCGAGGAACAGGCGTCACGCGGTGACGGGCGCGCGGCCATCGCCGCGATCGACCGGGCCCAGGAGGCGTTCTCGAAGGCCGACACCGTGGACCGGGTCTGGACCGGGTTCTTCGACCGCGGCCGGCTCGAAGGCCTGCGGGTGACCACGATGACCCGGCTGCGCCGCCCGACCGCCGCCTACGCGGCGGCGAGCGAGGCGCTGCGCGCTGCCGGTCCGGCCGCGACGAAGAAGCGCTCCCTCCTGCTCGCCGACATCGCCGACGTGCATATCCAGCGCCGCGACATCGACAGCGCCTGCCGGTTTACCGCGGACGCGCTCGCCATCGTCGCGCAGACGGATTTCTCCCTCGGCCTCGCCCGAGTACAGCGGGTCCGCGAACGCCTCGCCCCCTGGCAGTCCACGACGCCGGTCCGCGACCTCGACGAACAACTTCGCGCCCTCGCCACCGTCTGAATCGCCGAAACCAGCGCCCACCGCCCTGGCCGCGGCGACCGATTCAGCCGAGGCCCAGCGCGCGCTATTGCGCCGCGCCTTCCATGACGCGTATTTCATAGCTGCGCGCCCGTCCGCGCAGACCCGTACGCCCGTCCCGCGGCCGAATTTCCCCGCACCATTGCCCCGGACCATGCCAGGGCGCGTCGAGCGCCCCGCGCCCCGCGTCGGTTAGGAAACGGATTGGCAGGCGCGGAAACAGTCGTAGACACCGCCTACGGTGCGCACAGCCGCGAGGACGGCCGCGAGCTGGTCCGGGCCCGTGACCTCGACCGTGAAGCGGGCGTGCGCGACGCAGTCCTCGGATGTCGACGTCGAGGCGGCGCGCAGGCCGGCGGCCGTCTCCGAGAGAACCTCGGTGATGTCCGCGAGCAGGCCGTACCGGTCGAACGCCTCGACACCGATCTCCGCCGGGAAGGTGTGCGCCGCCGGGTACTGCCAGGACAGCACCGCCACGGGCTCCCGGACCGGGCCAGGCACACCGGACGAGCGAGTGTTCGCGCATTCGGCGCGGTGCAGGGTCACCGCGCTGTTGCTGGTGTTCTGATGCGAGACGAAGCCGATGAGCGCGTCCCCCGGCAGAGGAAGACAACAGCGTGCGATCCGCACCGGCGCAGCCGAGTGGCCCGCCAGCGCCGCGACACCGGCCCAGGCCGGTGTCGGCCGCCGGCCCAGCACGGACGCGCTCGCCGGTCGTGCCCTGCCGTCGCCGCGCACTCCGGCCGAAGCGGCCGCAGCGGCCGAGGCCGTTGCCGAGCCCGCCGACTCCGGCTGACCGGCATCGGCGGCACCCGCGCGCGCGACGTCCGGGGCGGCCGCGGGGCCTGAGACGGCAGCAGAGCCCGAGACGGCGGCGCCGGTCGGATCCGTCAAGGTCACGATCGCGGTGGCCGTCTCCTCGACTCCGCCGCTCCCGACGCCGCCACTCCCGACGCCGGCTGCCATCCCCCGGCTGCCGGCCGCGCCGTCAGCCAGAGCCGCCCCACGGGCGACCGCGGCCCCGTCCATCGCGGTGGTGACAGCGGTGACAGCGGTGGTGCTCGCGGTGTCGGTGACGGCGCCGGCGGCGGTCACCCCGGTGCCGTCGGCTACCGGCACCGCCGCAGGCTCGCCTGCCAGGCCCGCCGCCCGGGCGGCCCGTCGTACCGTGCGGGTCCGGCCGGCGGGCCGGACGCCACCGGCCACGCCCGGGCTGGTCCCGGCGAGGGCGGGCTCGGCTGCGCGGTCAGCCGATGACTCGGCGATCGAGACGTGCCCGGCCGCCGCAACCGACGGGTACACGGACGAGGCAGCGGACACGGACGAGGCAGCGGACAGCGTCACACCGGCCGCCGCGTCGGCGTCCGGCACGGGCGCCGACGGCTGGCCGCCCGCGGCCTCGGCGGCGTCCCGGCGGCCGCGGGCCAGACGCCGGCGGATCCGTACCCGGGCACGCGCGGTCCTGACGAACGACAGCCAGTCCTCGCTCGGGCCGGCCTGCGGGAGGTTCGACGTGAGGATCTCCACGACGTCGCCGTTGCGCAGCCGGGTGTGCAACGGGACCAAGCGGCCGTTCACCCGGGCGCCGATCGCCCGGTGGCCGATGTCCGTGTGCACCGCGTAGGCCACGTCCACCGGCGACGACCGGGCGGGCAGCGCAATCGCTTTGCCCTTCGGGGTGAAGGCCAGGACCTCGTCGGCGTCCAGATCGCTCGACAGCGACTCGAGGAACTCCCCCGGGTCCTGCGCGTCGTCCTGCCAGTCGAGGAGGCTGTGCAGCCATGCCAGGCCCTCCAGCCGGGCGCCGTCGGCGCCGGCGCCGACCGGGCGGGCGACGATGCCGGTCTCGGCGAGGACGTGCATCTGGCGGGTGCGGATCTGGATGTCGACCGCTCGGCCGGTCGCGTCGGTCACCGTCGTGTGCAGCGACTGGTACATGTTGAACTTCGGCGTCGCGACGAAGTCACGCAGGCGTCCCGGTATGGGCCGCCACAGTCCGTGGATCACGCCGAGCGCCGCGTAGCAGTCGCGGACATCTTCGACGAGCACGAGAACCCGGACGATGTCGTAGTAGTCCCGCGGCGGCCGGCCGCGCTCCTGTCCACGCTTGTGGATCGAGAACAGATGGCTGAGGCGCTCGGACACCTCGCCGGCGATCTTCGCCTCGCCGAGCCCGGAGCGCAGCCGGGTGACGACCGCCTTGAGCTGCCCGCTCTCTCGCTCGGCCGCGACGAAGTCGTCGGTGAGCTCCTTGGTGTGTCGATAGTCCTCCGGGAACAGGACCTCGAACGCCCGGTCCTCCAGCTGACGCTTGATCACGCTGACGCCGAGCCGGTGCGCGAGCGGGGCGAGGATCTCCAGCGTGACCCGGGAGATCTTGGCCTGCTTCGGCGGCGACATGAACTCGAGGGTCCGCATGTTGTGCAGCCGGTCGGCGATCTTGATAAGCAGGACGCGGTAGTCCCTGGCGAGCGCCACGATCAGCTTGCGCAGCGTCTCGGCCTCGGCCGCCTCGCCGAACCGCATCTTGTCCAGCTTGGTGACCCCGTCGACGAGGTTGGCCACCTCGCTGCCGAACTCGTCGGTGAGCAGCTCCAGGGTCGCCCTGGTGTCCTCGACGGTGTCGTGCAGCAGGGCCGCGACCAGGGTCGTCGTGTCGACGCCTAGCTCGGCGAGGATCTCGGCGACGCCCAGCGGATGAATGATGTACGGGTCGCCACTGCGGCGCATCTGGCCGCGGTGGTACATCTCGGCCGCCTCGTACGCCCGCACGATCGCGCCGATCTCGGCCTTGGGATGGAAGTCCCGGTGCGCCTCCACGATGCCACGCAGCTCCGGCGGGATCTGCCCACCCCGGCCGGAGGCCACCCGGCGGGCGAGGTGCGCGAGCCGGTGGCTCGCCTGGCGGGCGGCCATCAGCGGACGGGCGTCGTCACCGAACGGTGCGGCCACCCCAGGCGACAGACTCCCCCCGGCCGGCAGTGCCGCCCGCGCCCCAGCGTCCATCGCCCCCGCCCTCCTCTATGGCGTCGCAGGCCTACGCCTGTACGCCTGACGTGACCCGGAAACACTCGTAGACGCCCTCGATCCTGCGGACCGCGCCGAGCACCTGGCCCAGATGCTTCGCGTCGCCCATCTCGAACGTGAAGCGGCTGATCGCGACGTTATCGCGGGTCGTGGTCACCGACGCCGACAGGATGTTGACGTGATGGTCCGACAGCACCCGCGTGACGTCGGAGAGCAACTTCGCCCGGTCCATCGCCTCCACCTGGATCACCACGAGGAAGACCGAGCCGCTCGACGGCGCCCATTCGACCACCACCCGCCGGTCCGCCGGCTGCGTCGTCTGGGCACCGACGTTGACACAGTCCGTGCGGTGCACCGACACGCCGCGGCCCCGGGTGACCAGTCCGACGATCTCGTCGCCCGGCATCGGCGTGCAGCAGCGGGCCAGCTTCACCCAGATGTCGGCCGCGCCCGAGACCAGCACTCCCGGGTCGCCCGCCGAGCGGCGCAGCGGCCGAATCGGCAGCGCCGTGTCGGAGACGTCCTCCTCCGTCGCCTCCGGGCTGCCCATGGCGCTCAGCAGCCGGTTCACGACCGCCTGCGTGCTGACGTTGTTCTCCCCGACCGCCGCGTAGAGGGCGCTCACGTCCGGGTAGCGCAGCTCCTTGGCCAGGCTCAGCAGGCCCTCGCCGGTCATCAGCCTGGTCAGCGGCAGGTTGTGGCGGCGCAACGCCCTGGCGATGGCGTCGCGGCCGGCGACCACCGCGTCCTCGCGGCGCTCCCGCGCGTGCCACTGCCGGATCTTCGAGCGTGCCCGCGACGACCGGACGAAGGTCAGCCAGTCCTCGCTGGGCCCGGCGCTCTGCGCCCGGGATGTGAAGACCTCCACGGTGTCGCCGTTGTCGAGCTGGGTGTCCAGCGTGACGATCCGGCCGTTGATCCGCGCGCCGACGCACTGGTTGCCGACGTCGGTATGGACCGCGTAGGCGAAGTCGACCGGGGTCGACCCTGCCGGCAGCGGGATGACGTCACCCTTCGGGGTGAACACGAAGACCTCGTCGGCCGGCGCCTCGAAGCGCAGGCTGTCGAGGAACTCGCCCGGGTCGGCCGACTCGCGCTGCCAGTCCAGGATCTGGCGCAGCCAGGTCGTCAGGTCGGGCTCGTCGCCGCCGCGGCGGCGGCTCGCGGCCCGGCCCTCCTCCTTGTACTTCCAGTGCGCGGCGATCCCGTACTCGGCGCGGTTGTGCATCCCGTGGGTGCGGATCTGCAGCTCGACCGGCTTGCCCTCCGGGCCGATCACGGTCGTGTGCAGCGACTGGTACATGTTGTACTTCGGCATCGCGATGTAGTCCTTGAACCGGCCCGGGATCGGCTTCCAGTTCGCGTGGACGGTGCCGAGGGCGGCGTAGCAGTCGCGGACCGAGTCGACGAGCACCCGGATGCCGACCAGGTCGTAGATGTCGTCGAACGACCGGCCGCGCACCACCATCTTCTGGTAGATCGAGTAATAGTGCTTGGGCCTGCCGCGCACCACCGAGGGGATGCCGGCGGCCGACAGGTACGTCTGCACCTGCGCGGTCACGTCGTCGAGGTAGACGTCCCGGCTGGGCGCCCGGTCGGCGACCAGGCGGACGATCTCGTCGTAGCGCTTCGGATACAGCGCGGCGAACGACAGGTCCTCCAGCTCCCACTTCAGGGAGTTCATCCCCAGCCGGTGCGCGAGCGGCGCATAGATCTCCAGCGTCTGGCGAGCCTTCCACTCCTGCCGATGCTCCGGCAGGAACCGCAGCGTGCGCATGTTGTGCAGCCGGTCGGCGAGCTTGACGACGAGCGCCCGCGGGTCGCGCGCCATCGCGATCACCATCCGGCGGATCATCTCCGCCTGGGCCATCTCGCCGGCGTTGACCTTCTGCAGGCGGCTCACCGCGTCGACGATCAGCGCCACCTGGTCGCCGAACTGCTCGCGGATCGCGTCGGTGGTGAGCGTCGTCTCCTCGAGGGTGTCGTGCAGCAGCGCGGCGCACAGCGTCGCAATGTCCATGCCCAGGTCGGCGAGGATGCTCGCGACCGCGATCGGATGGGTGATGTAGGGGTGGCCGGAGGCCCGCACCTGCCCCGCGTGCGCCGCGTCGGCGACCTGGAAGGCCAGCTGGACCGGGCCGAGGTCGGCCTTGGGGTGGTTGGCGATCAGGCCGCGCAGCACCGGGTCCAACGCCGACGGCGGGGTCTCCCGGTGCGGGGACAGGCGCGAGAGCCGGCTGCGCAGCCGGCGCGGGATCGGCGGTGACTCGTGGCCCAGCCGCGGCGGCACCGGGGAGCCGTCCTCGGGCAGCTCTCCGGGCACCGGTGAGCCGGCGAGGACACCTCCGCCCACGGCGACCACCGAGGCGCCCGAGCCGCCGCCCGGGCGCCCGCCACCAGCCGCCGAGACTGCCGGGCCGACGGCGGCAGACGCGGCCGCCCAGGAGGCGGACGGGACCGAGGGAACAGCCGGGACAGCCGGGACGGCTCGGGCAGAAGCCGCCGCGGCACCGTTCCGGGCGGCCTCCGGCCGGGTTTCGGTCGGTTCGCGCCGGTCGGCCGGACCGGCGGGCCGGTCAGGCGAGCCGGATCCGGCAGGAGCCACGCCGGCGGCCGCCTCCAGCGGCGGCTGCTCGCCCGCGCCCGGGGTCCCGGTTCTGGGCAACCCACGGCGCCGCTCCGGCGACTGGCCCGTCGTGGGTCCAGAGGCCGGGAGCTGTCCACCGCCGGCTATCACCGGGATTGCGTCGGGCACAGGGCTGCTCCTACGGAAAGTCTGTCTTCGAGACTAACGCTGGGTTAGCCGTGGCCCTTCCGCAACCCATCCAGGCGACCATCGGAGCATGGCGGATGTCCGACAGACAACCGCACGACACGCCCGCGGCGATCGCCGGCCTCGCCCATCGTCCAGCCGGTCATATCGGATCAGGCTCACCACCGCGGCCGTGGCCTGGTTCACATACCGGATGCCGGCAGACCTAGATCGCCAGAAGAGCGGTCACATTGAGTGACGGAATCCGGTCTCGGCCTGCCAGGAACGTCAGCTCCATGAGCACCGCGAGGCCGAGCACCTCGGCCCCGCCGTGGCGCAGCAGGCTGGCCGCCGCGGCGGCGGTGCCACCGGTCGCGAGGACGTCGTCCACGATGAGCACCCGCTCGCCGGCGCCGACGGCGTCCGCGTGCATCTCCAGCGTCGCCGTGCCGTATTCCAACGCGTACGACTCGGCGACCGTGCGGCCTGGCAGCTTGCCCTGCTTGCGGATCGGGACGAGGCTCGCGCCGATCCGGTCGGCGACCGGGGCCGCCAGCAGGAAGCCGCGCGCCTCGATCCCCGCGACCACGGTCGCCCCAAGCCGCCCGGCCGTGTCGGCGAGTGCGCCGATCACGGCACCGAACGCGGCCGGGGTGGCGAGCAGCGGAGTGATGTCCTTGAACACCACGCCCGGCTGCGGGAAGTCCTGGACGTCACGCACGTGCGCACGCAGTGCCTGCGCCGCCGCGGCGAGGGCCGCGTCGGTCGCCTCGGGTGCCTGGCTGGCCGGGGAGGCCTCGATGCTCGTCATGGCGTCTTCCTACCGTCGCTTCTTCCCACCAGGGCGGCCTCCCCCGCGGCGCGGCGCGGCACGGCCGCGTCCGGAGGGTTGCCCTGGGCGGGTGGCGGGCCGGCGTTGGACTCCCGCCGAGGCTGGTTCCCGTTCCTCGCCGAGGTCGGTGACGGCGACGTCGCCGGCCGCGCCCGCGGCCCCAGCCAGGCGGGGTGCGCGAACCGCGGAACCCGCGCCTGGCGCCGTGGCGTCGGACGCCGCGGCGGTGCGCGCGGCGCTCGCCCGCGCCCGCAGCACCCGGGCCTGCAGGGCCTTGACCGCCGGTTCGCGTCCCTTGAGGTCGACCAGCAGCGGCGCGGCGAGGAACAGCGACGAGTAGGTACCCGACGCGATACCGACGAACTGGGCGAGCGCCAGGTCCTCGAGCGTGCCGGCGCCCAGCAGCCCCGCGCCGACGAACAGCAGCGACGCCACCGGGATCAGCGCGATGAACGACGTGTTCAACGACCGGATGAGGGTCTCGTTGAGCGAGTCGTTGGTCGCCTCCGCGTAGGTCCGCCGACTGGACGTCGCGATCCCGGCGGTGTTTTCCCGGACCCGGTCGAAGACGACGACCGTGTCGTACAGCGAGAAACCGAGAATGGCGAGCAAGGCGATGATCGTGGAGGGCGTGACCTCGAACCCGACGAGCGAGTAGATACCGAGCGTGACGACAAGGTCGTTGATCAGTGCGGCCATCGCGGCGACGGCCATCTTCCACTCGAACCGGACGGACAGGTAGATCATCACCAGCACGAGGAAGATGACCAGGCCCTCGATCGCCTTCTTGGTGATCGTCGACCCCCACGAGGCGCCAACCGTCGAGACCGCGACATCGGTCTCCTTGGCTCCAAACTCGGTCATCACCCGCTTGGTGACCTCGTTCGTCTGCGTCTCGGTGAGCACTGGCGTCTGGACGCGGATCTGCTTGCTGGTCTCGAGCTGCTGGATGACCGAGTCGTCCGGGTTCACGCCGGACTCGCTCAGCACGTGGCGGGCGTCCTCGATCGAGTGGCCGTTCGCTGGGAACTGGAAGACGGCGCCACCGGAGAAGTCGATGCCGAGCGTGAAGCCACGCACGATCATGCTGATGACGCAGATCGCCACCAGAATCCCAGAGAACACGTACCAGATCTTGCGGCGGCCGATGAAGTCGAACCAGGTCTCACCGCGGTAGAACCGGCCGATCGCCGACATCTCAGGACCCCCGCTTCTGTCCGCGCCCCGCGGTACGCGCTCCTGGCCGCTGGCCGATCGACGCCGTTGGTGACGCCTCGGTGGCCGGCGGCGGCTCCGGCGGGGCCCCGCTCGCCGGCACGGCGTCGGCCCGGCGCGCGAGCCGGGGCCGTGCCTGCTCCTGGTCGCGTCCAGCCCTGCGGCTCGACGGGGCGAGGCCCGACCACTTGGGCGAGGCGAACAGCCGGCGGCGGACCAGCAGGCTCACGAGGGGGCGGGTGAAGACGAACACGATCAGCACGTCGGACAGCGTCGAAAGACCCAGCGTGAAGGCGAACCCGTGCACCGACCCGATCGAGACGATGTAGAGGACGGCGGCTGCGAGGAACGAGACCGTGTCCGCGGACAGGATCGTGCGCCGCGCGGCCGGCCAGGCCCGCTCGACGGCGGCCCGCGCGGTGCGGCCCTGCCGGACCTCGTCCTTGATGCGTTCGAAGTAGACGACGAATGAGTCCGCCGTCACGCCGACCGACAGGATCAGGCCGGCGATGCCGGCGAGGGTGAGCGTGAAGCCGATCGCCTCACCCAGCAGCACCACTGCGCTGTAGATCAGCAGACCGCTCACCGCGAGCGAGGCGATCACGACGAGGCCGAGCAGCCGGTAGTAGAAGAACGAGTAGAGGATCACCAGGGCGAGGCCGATCCCGAGCGCCAGCATGCCGCCCCGCAGCTCGTGCCGGCCGAGCGTCGGGGAGATCGACTCCGCCTGGGACTTCTCGAAGGCCAGCGGCAGCGCGCCGTACTTCAGGACGTTCGCCAGGTCCTCGGCATCGGACTGCGTGAAGGTGCCGGAGATCTCCGCCGATCCGGGGATGCGCTCGTTGGTCGTCGGCGTCGACTGGACGACGCCGTCCAGCACGATCGCCACCGGCTTGCCGACGGTGTCCGCGGTCAGCTGGGTGAACTTCTTCTGGCCCGAGCCGGTGAAGTCGACATTGACGACCCATTCCCCGGTCGTGACGTTGGTCGGGCCACCGCTCGACCGCAGGCCGGCCGACGCGGTCTTCACGTCGGTACCGATCACCTTGGCTGGCTTGAGGATGTACTTGATCCTGCCGGTCCGGTCGCACGCCGCGGTCCAGTCACCCGGGGCGTCGGAGCTGCTGCCGGAGGCACGCAGCTCCGACGGAGCGCAGGTCAGCTCGTCGTACTTCTTCTGGACGTCCGCGGGCGGCGTGTTGGCGTCGACCGACGGGCTGGCGCTCGCCGACGGGGTCGGCGTCGCCGTCGGCGACGCCGTGGCGGCGGCCGCCGCGCTCGCGGACGGCGAGGGGGTGGTCGTCGGTGACGGCGGTGTGGTCGGCGAGGACGCAGCCGCCGGGCTCGCAGACGAGGTCGGCGTCGCGGTGGCGCCGGCCGTCGGCTGCCCGCTCGCCGGCGCCAGTGTCGAGCCGGTGGACGGCGATGCGGACGGGGAGGCGGTCGCGCCCGTGGTCGGCGAGGCCGTCGGGCTGGGAGCGGGCTCGGCGGCGCCGGAGGTGTAGACCTCGCGGAACCGGAGCTCGGCGGTCTGCCCGACGAGGTTGACGACGTCGGAGCGACCGCGGCCGGGCACCGAGATCTCGATCTGGTTGCCGTTGCGCTTCACCTCGGACTCGGCGACACCGAGCCCGTCGACCCGCTGGCGGATGATGTCGATCGCCTTGTCGACGGCGCCGCTGTTGACCTTCTGGCCCGCCTGCGTCGACTTCGGCGTGAGGATGACGCTCGTGCCGCCCTGCAAGTCCAGACCGAGGCGGGGCGTGTATTCCCCGGTCAGGGCCATGACTCCGTACAGCACCGCGAGCACACCGGCGAGGAACCCCAGCCGGAGCCAGAACGGCCGCGTCTCGCGCGACCGTGTCGACCGACGTGCCAACGGATGTCCCCTCTCCCCGCCGAGTCAGTGATGATCCCGGCCGGAGCCCAACGTATCCGACGGGCGCCGGCATGGGGACGTTGGTCGCCCGGCCGGCGTCTGATGGTCGTTCTTTCTACGACGCCGCGGGCGTCTAAAGTTCCTTCTTCGGCGGGTTGGCGTCATCCCGGGCGGCGGGAGGCTTCTCGCTCGTCGGATCCGACGGCGGCGCGGCGGTCTCGTCCACCGCGGTGCCGGCCGTCGCCTCGTCCTTGGCCGCGTCGTCGTCCGCCGCCTCGCCAGCGTCCTCGTCGGGCTCCGCGGGTGGCGGCGTGGTCACGACGCGGCCGATCGCGCCCCGGGAGAACCGGCAGACGACGTCCGGCGCGATCTCGAGCAGGACGTCCTGGCCGTCGACCTCGACGACCGTGGCGTAAAGCCCACTACGGGTCATGACCAGGGTGCCTGGCTGGAGGCTGGCCTGCTCCTGCTGGGCGGCGCGTGACCGGCGGCGCTGGATGGTGAAGAAGTACACCCCCACCAGAATGATCAGAACCGGCAGCAGCCAGCTACCGGCGCCACCCCCGCCGCCACTGTCCGCCTTGGTCTCGCCAGCGGCGACAGCAGCTGTCGCGAATACGTGCACGTCCTGCCCTCCTCGGTGTCGCGGCCGATGCTAGTTAACATCGCCGGTGACTCGGCGAGAGGCCCCCGGGTCGGCGCGCACCAGCGCCGTCAACCGGGCTTGGCGGCATGGTTCGGCGGCGCGGTTCGTCAGCTGGCGTCCTGGTCCGGGATCGAGGCGAACAGCGGTGTGGGGAGCGGCTGGGAGCGGCCCAGCGGGTCGGCCGGGGCGTCGTAGCCGAGATGGGTGAAGGCGGCGGGGGTCGCGACGCGGCCCCGGGCGGTCCGGGCGAGCAGGCCGGCCCGCAGCAGGAACGGCTCGCTGACGTCCTCGACCGTGTCCGGCTCCTCCCCCACCGCCACGGCGAGCGTGGTGAGGCCGACCGGGCCGCCCCCGAACCGCTTCACCAGCGCGGTCAGCACCGCGCGGTCGAGCCGGTCGAGGCCGAGCGCGTCGACGTCGTACACCCGCAGCGCCGCCTTCGCGACCTCCAGAGTGATGATCCCGTCGGCGCGCACCTCGGCGTAGTCGCGGACCCGGCGCAGCAGCCGGTTGGCGATCCGGGGGGTACCGCGGGAGCGCCCCGCCACCTCCGAAGCACCCTCCGGTCGCAGCTCCACCCCCAGCAGCCCGGCCGAGCGGGTGAGTACCGCGGTCAGCTCGTCGGTGTCGTAGAAGTCGAGATGGGCGGTGAAGCCGAAGCGGTCCCGCAACGGCCCGGTGAGCAGGCCGGCCCTGGTGGTGGCACCGACCAGGGTGAACGGCGCGACGTCGAGCGGGATCGCGGTCGCGCCGGGGCCCTTGCCGAGCACCACATCGACACGGAAGTCCTCCATCGCCGAGTACAGCAGCTCCTCGGCCGGGCGGGCGATCCGATGGATCTCGTCGATGAAGAGCACCTCCCCGGGCGCGAGCGCGGTGATGATGGCGACCAGGTCGCCGGCCCGTTCGATCGCCGGGCCGCTCGTGATGCGCAGGGGCACCGCCAGCTCCTGTGCGATGATCATCGCCAGGCTGGTCTTGCCGAGGCCTGGTGGCCCGGACAGCAGCACATGATCCGGCGGGCGCCCTCTGCCACGCGCTCCGGCCAGCATGATCGACAGCTGTTCCCGGGCCTTGCGCTGTCCGATGAACTCCGCCAGGGTCTTCGGCCGCAGCCCCGCCTCGAACGCCCGCTCCTCCGCGTCCGCGGCCGCCGTGACGAGCCCTTCCTCGCCTCCCATACGCCCCATCGTCCCGTTCCCGCTCCCTACCGCGGCCGCAGGGCGGCCAGCGCGGCCCGCAGCAGCACGGGCACGTCACCGTCCGTGCCCTCCGCATCCGCACCGCCCGCCGCCACCACGGCGTCCTCGGCCTCGCGGGCCGAGTACCCGAGGCCGATGAGCGCGTCGGTCACCTGCTCGGCGGCGGTCCGCGGGGCGGGCATGATCCGGCCGGCGGCGCCGGCGCCCAGGCCGGCACGAGAGGTCGCGCCGCCGGCCGGCGGTCCCAGCTTGTCCTTGAGGTCGAGCACGATCCGCTGGGCGCCCTTGCGGCCGATGCCAGGCACCTTGGTCAGCACGGTCAGGTCCTCGTCGGCGACCGCCCGGCGCACCTCGTCCGGTGCCAGCACCCCGAGAACCGCCTGGGCGAGCTTCGGCCCGACGCCGCCGGCGGACTGGAGGGTCTCGAAGACCTCCCGCTCGTCCGCGTCGGCGAACCCGTAGAGCGTCAGCTCGGTCTCGCGGACCACGAGCGTGGTCGCGAGCCGCGCCGCGTCGCCGACCGCGAGACCGGCGAGCGTCGCGGGGGTGCACTGCACCAGCAGGCCCACCCCACCGACCTCGACCACGGCCGCCGTCGGCGACACCGACAGCACCGTCCCGGCGACCGACGCGATCATGCCGGCCGCCCCGGCCCGAGGGCGGCGGCCCCGCCGGCCTGCCCGCGGCCACCGGCCCCGGCCGCCGCCGCCCGCACGCGGGCGAGCGCAGGCCCGCGCCAGACGTGGCACAGCGCGAGCGCCAGCGCGTCCGCGGCGTCCGCCGGCTTCGGCGGCGTCGCGAGGTCGAGCAGCTTCGAGATCATGAAGGTCACCTGGCTCTTGTCCGCCCGGCCGCTGCCGGTGACCGCGGCCTTGACCTCGCTCGGGGTGTAGAGCGCGACCGGCAGGCCGCGGCGCGCCGCGAGCACGATCGCGACCGCCCCGACCTGCGCGGTACCCATCACGGTGCGCACGTTGGCCTGGCTGAACACCCGCTCCACCGCGACCGCGTCCGGGCTGTGCCGGTCGAGCCAGGACTCGATCTCCACGGAGATGCCCCGCAGCCGGATCGCCACGTCCTCGTCCGCAGGCGTCCGCGCAACCCCGACCTCGACCAGCGTCGCCCGCCGCCCCGCGCCCGCACCGTCGACCACCCCGAGCCCACACCTGGTCAGCCCCGGATCGACGCCCAACACCCGCACCGCCGAAACCTCCGCCCAGGCCCAAGCGCCCACAGGTCAGCGAACGCCTGTTCGGAGCCTAGAGCCTAGCCACATCCCCGACATCACCGACACGCTGTATCTCTGGTCCGCTCCGTCCGGGCGCCGCGCTCCGGCCCCTTCCCTCGCTTCGCTCCGGGAAGGGACCTCCGCGCGGCGTCCTCCTCCGCGGACGGGGTGCTCCGGCGTCCTCGCTGCGGCCCAACCCACTCGCTTCGCTCGTGGGCCGGGCCTCCGCGAGGACGCCTCCGCACCCAGCTCGGTTGCGTGACGCTGCACGTCACGAGCTGAAGTAATGCCTCTGGGGCTGCCAGGAGGTCTACTGCGGCTCGCAACATTCAAAGTGCAACTGCCCACAAAACCTTCTCCGCCGGTCCCACCCGCCTACTAGCCCGCGACGAGTTCCATGACCTCGTCGGAGATGTCGGCGTTGAACCAGACCGACTGGACGTCGTCGAGGTCCTCTAGGGCGTCGACGAGCTTGAGGACCTTGCGGGCCGGCTCGGTGTCCAGCGGCACGCTGACGCTGGGGAGCCAGGACACATCGGCGGAGTCGAGGGTGAGGCCCGCGTCCGTCGCCGCTACTCGTACGGCGTGCAGGTCGGTGGCCTCGGAGACCACCTCGAAGGCCTCGCCTAGGTCGTTGACCTCCTCGGCTCCCGCGTCGAGGACGGCGAGGAGCACGTCGTCCTCGGTCAGCGCGGGCGTCTTGGTGATCAGCACGACGCCCTTGCGGTTGAACAGGTAGGCCACGGAGCCGGGGTCGGCGACGGTGCCACCGTTACGGGTGATCGCGACCCGGACGTCGGAGGCGGCGCGGTTGCGGTTGTCGGTGAGGCACTCGACGAGGACTGCAACGCCGTTCGGGCCGTAGGCTTCGTACGTGATCGACTCGTAGGTCACGCCGCCGGCGAGCTCGCCGGAGCCGCGCTTGACCGCCCGCTCGATGTTGTCGTTCGGCACCGACTGCGACTTGGCCTTCGCGATCGCGTCGGCGAGCGTCGGGTTGCCCGCGGGGTCACCGCCGCCGGTCTTCGCGGCCACCTCGACCGTCTTGATCAGTTTGGCGAACAGCTTGCCGCGACGGGCGTCGATGACCGCCTTCTTGTGCTTCGTGGTCGCCCACTTGGAGTGACCGCTCATGCCCTGCCCCTCTGTCGAACCATCGTCACAAAAAGCTCGTGCATCCGGGTGTCCCCGGTCAGCTCCGGGTGGAACGAGGTTGCCAGCAGGTTCCCCTGCCGCACGGCCACCGGATGCTCCCCCACCCGCGCGAGGACCATCACCGCATCTCCAGCCTTCTCCACCCATGGTGCACGGATGAACACGGCATGCAGCGGCGGGCCCGTCAGACCCTCCACTGCCAGGTCGGCCTCGAACGAGTCGACCTGGCGCCCGAAGGCGTTGCGCCGGACGACGACGTCGAGCCCGCCGACCAGCGGCTGGTCCGGCCGGCCGTCGAGCACATCCTGAGCGAGCAGGATCATGCCGGCGCACGAACCGTACACCGGCAGGCCCGCACCGACCGCCGTCCGTAGCGGCTCGAGCAGCCCGAAGATCCGCAGCAGCCGCCCGATCGTCGTCGACTCCCCGCCGGGCAGCACCAGACCGTCGAGGGTGTCGAGCTCCTCGGGCCGACGCACCTCGACCGCCTCGGCCCCGGCGGCCGCCAGCGCGCGGGCGTGCTCGCGCACGTCCCCTTGCAGCGCCAGCACCCCGATCCGAACATCGATCGAGGTCACGTCCGCCTCCCTGGCCGCGCGAAGCGCGGCATCGGGGGTCCGGGGGTCGCCCCCCGGAGTAGACATTCCGGGCCCTCGGGCAGCTGCCGAATCGGCAGCAAACAGGCCAGGCCGTCTCGGGTTGCCAAGCTCACCACCCGCGGTCGGCGTAGCGGGCGGCCGCGGGCAGCTCGCTGACGTTGATGCCGACCATGGCCTCGCCGAGGCCGCGGGACACCTTGGCGATCACAGCAGGGTCGTTGTACATCGTCGTGGCCTCGACGATCGCCCGCGCGCGCCTGGCCGGGTCGCCGGACTTGAAGATGCCGGAACCGACGAACACGCCGTCCGCGCCCAGCTGCATCATGAGCGCGGCGTCCGCCGGAGTGGCGAGGCCGCCGGCGGTGAACAGCACGACCGGCAGCTTGCCGAGCCGGGCCACCTCGGCGACCAGGTCATACGGCGCACGCAGCTCCTTGGCGGCCGCATAGAGCTCGTCGGCGGGCAGCGACGCCAGGCGGGCGATCTCGCCGCGGATCGTGCGCATGTGCACGACGGCGTTGGACACCTCGCCGGTGCCCGCCTCGCCCTTGGAACGGATCATCGCGGCACCCTCGGAGATCCGGCGCAGCGCCTCGCCCAGGTTCGTCGCACCACAGACGAAGGGGACCGTGAACGCCCACTTGTCGATGTGGTGGTGCGGGTCGGCCGGGGTGAGCACCTCGGACTCGTCGACATAGTCGACGCCGAGGGCCTGCAACACCTGGGCCTCGACGAAGTGCCCGATCCGGGCCTTCGCCATGACCGGGATGGAGACGGCCTCGACGATGCCCTGGATCATGTCCGGATCGCTCATCCTGGCCACGCCGCCCTGGGCCCGGATGTCGGCTGGCACGCGCTCCAGCGCCATCACGGCGACGGCGCCGGCATCCTCGGCGATCTTGGCCTGCTCCGGGGTGACCACATCCATGATCACACCGCCCTTGAGCATCTCGGCCATGCCGCGCTTGACCCGCGCGGTGCCGGCCTGCCTGGCCGGCTCGGCTGGGCCGGCGAGCACCGCCCCGGCGGGGACTCCGGCGGGCGTTCCAGCTGGCGTGGCTCCGGCAGGCATAGCGGTCCGTCTCCCTCGGGTGTCCTCGTCACGATCATCAAATGCTGGTGTGTCCGCGCAGGCGGGCCCGCGGCCGAGGTCACCGACATGGCTGGCCAACCCGCGCTGGCCGCATCCGAACTGGCCAGACCCGTCCCGTTGGGCCCGGGCGGACATACCGTCACCATGGTACGGCGGGATGCCGCACCCTTCCCCCAGCAGCGCGCACCCGAACAGTCACACGAGGTGCCTGGCGACCGGTGAGCCGCCGCGCCGCCGCCACCCGGATGTGGCGGCGACGGTTCACTCAGGCCAGGCCCTCCTGGCCGACCGCGGCGCCGGCGTCCGGCTGCGTCTCGGCTGGCGCCGGTTGCTCCTCGACGTCCGACGGCCATGCCTCGGCACGGGCCGGCAACGCGTCATCGATCTCGAAATAGGCAGGGAGCAGGCGGCGGCTACCCAGCCGCGTCACCCGTACCAGGCGCCGGCCGCGCAGCGCGCGCAGGTCGCGCACGGCGTCGTTGTGCAGCTGGCGGGCAAGAGCGACCCGGGCCGCTGCCGAGTCGACCGCGTGCAGCAGCTTTGGTGCGCCCTGACCGGCGGTGCCGACCTCGCCCGCGCGCAGGGCCCGGCTGAGCTCGTTCTCGGTGTTCTCGACGCCGGTGTCCAGCGCCGCGCCCGCCCGCAGCGCCGCGTGCCCGGCCAGTGCCTGCTCGGCCGCCGCCGCCAGCGGCACCAGGCCGCGGCTGGCGGCCAGCGCCCCCGCCGCCTCGGCTCGTGCGGTCAGCTGGGCGACCAGCCCGGCGTGGGCCGCGTCCACCCGGACGCCCAGTCGGTCCAGGCGGCGCGCGATCCAGGTGAGGTAGGTCGCGATCGCCACCACGATGGCGACCACGGCCACGACGACTGTCATCTCGGGCAGCGTAAACGACCGGCCGGCCACGGCGTCTCTGACGTCCCAAACATCACAGAAGCCCTGGATCCGGGTTTCGTCCCCCGTGCTCGGGCTGCTTCAGACTTCCGCCGCCGAGGCAATCTGGACGGGCCCCGCGCCGACGGTGACCATGCGGTAGATGTCGACGATCGACTCGGCGATGACCGGCCAGTCGAAACCGGTGACGACCACCCGGCCGCGCCGGGCGAGCGCGGCGCGCGCGGCGTCGTCCCCGAGCAGCTCGGCAAGCCCGGCCGCAAGCTGGGCCGGTTCACCTACGCCGAACAGCCGTCCGGCCTGGCCGTCGCCGAGCACCCGGCGGAAGGCGTCCAGATCGCTCGCCATGACCGGAGTGCCCGCCGCCATCGCCTCCAGCAGCACGATGCCGAAGCTTTCCTGGCCGGTGTTCGGCGCGCAGTACACGTCGGCGGAGGCGAAGACCCTGGCCTTGTCCTTGTTCGGCACCAGGCCGACGAGGTCCACGCGGGGCCGCAGCGACGGGTCGAGGCGAGCGCGCACCGCCGCGACGTCGCCTGGGCCGGCCACGAGCAGCCGCACGTCGGGCACCCGGCGCGCGAGCTCGGGTAGCGCGGCGAGCAGCACATCGAGCCCCTTGCGCGGCTCGTCGATGCGGCCGAGGAAGCACACCGTGTTCCGCGGCGGCTCATAGCCGGGCAGGGGACGGGCATCCGTGAACGCGGCGACCCGCACGCCGTTCGGGATCAGCACCGCGCTCGTGCCGAGATGTTCGACGATCGTGCGCCGGGCCGCCTCGGAGACGGCGATCCGGGCACGCAGTTTCTCCAACGACGGTTGCAGGGCGCCCTGGGCAGCCGTGAGGATCTTCGAACGCGGGTTGGCGGTGTGGAATGTGCCGACGATCGGTCCGTCGGCAAGCATGCAAGCCAGCAACCCGATGCTGGGCGCGGTCGGCTCGTGGACGTGCAGCACGTCGAAGTCGTGCTCCCGCAGCCAGCGACGCACGCGTGCCGCCGACACGGGCCCCATCAGCACTCGGGACACCGAGCCGTTGTACGGCACTGGCAACGCTCGGCCTGCGTCGACGGCATAGGACGGCAACTCGTCCTCGTCGTCGACCGGGGTGATGACCGAGACCTCGTGACCGGCCGCGATCAGCGTCTCGGCCAGGTCACGGACGTGCACCTGCACCCCGCCGGGAATGTCCCAGGTGTAGGGGCAGGCCAGTCCGATCCTCACCGCTCCCCCGTGGCCGGCCTGGCCGCTGGCTGGCCCACCGGGCCCGCCTGGTCCGGATCGCCCGCCGGGTCCGGCTGGTCCGGCCAGACCCGCTGCAGCATGTGCCAGTCGGCCGGGTGCTCGGCGATCGTCGCGGCGAACGCGTCGGCCATCACCTGGGTCATCGTCGCCACGTCGGTGTGCTCGACGGGCGGGAAGATCCGCCCCCGCCAGACATTCTCCTCGAACCAGAGCGCCGTCGGCAGCAGGGCCGCGCCGGTGCGCAGCGCGAGCGCCGCCGGCCCCGCAGCCATCCGCGCCGCAGCGCCGAAGAAGTCCACCGGCACGCCCCGCGACGACAGGTCCCGGTCCGCCAGCAGGCACAGGCAGCCGCCGGCCCGCAGCCGCTCGGTGAGCAGCGCCGTCGGTGGCTCGGCGCCACCGGTGAGCGGGATGACCTCCATGCCCAGCGACTCGCGGAACGCGACGAACCGGTCGAACAGCGACTCGGGCCGCAGCCGTTCGGCGACGGTGGTGAACGGGACACCCGTGCCCGCGAGCCACGCCCCCGCCTGCTCCCAGTTCCCCATGTGCGGCAGGGCAAGGATCATCCCCTTGCCAGCTGCGTAGGCGTCGCGCAGGTAGTGCTCGTCGTGGAGGAACATGTCGCCGATGTACCGCTCCGGTGGCATGTCCTGGAGTCGGAAGACCTCCAGCCAGTAGCGCGCGTACGAGCGCATGGCGGCCTTCGTCAGCGCGTCGAGATCGGTGCCGTCGGGCGCGACCCTGGCCAGGTTCGAGCGCAGCCGACGGACCCCCTTGCCGTCCCGCCGGGTGGCCCAGTCGGCGCCGGCGGCGAACCCACGCGCGGCGACCCGCTCAGGCAGCACACGCACGACCCGCCAGCCGAGCGCGTACGCGAGGTCGGTGAGCCGTCCGGAGGCGGACATGGGACGGGTGGTCCCCCCGCTCAGCCGGCCGCGGTGACTGGGCCGGACGCCTCGACGACGGCTGCCGCACCGGCCGACGCCAGTGGTTCCGTCGGCGCCGCAGCTCCAGCGTGCCCGCCAGCGGCGGCCCCGGTGCCGGGCCCGCCGGCGCTCGCCGCCTGCGGCGCGGTGACGGCCGCGACGCCCGGTCCGCCGGAACGCTGGAACTGGCGGTAGACGTGCCAGATCCGCTGGATGACCGTGATGACCGTCGCCGCGGCCAGCACCCACAGCGCGATCGGCAGGAGATAGGGCACGCCAAGGCCATAGAGGCCGGACGCGACCAGGAGGACGAGCAGCCGCTCGCCACGCTCAGCAAGACCGACGTCGCAGGTGAAGCCGAGGCTTTCCGCCCGCGCCTTTACATATGAGGTGACCGCGGCGGCTACCAGGCTGATCAGCGCAGCACCAGCAAGCGGCAGCGAGTCACCATCGCCGGCGTACCAGATCACCAGCGATCCGAAGACCGCGCCGTCGCCGAGCCGGTCGGAGGTGGAGTCGAGGAACGCGCCCCACTTCGACGAGATCCCGCGAGCTCGAGCGATCGCGCCGTCGATGAGGTCCGAGAAGACGAACAGCGTTATCACGATGGTGCCGAGAAAGAACACGCCTCGCGTGAAGAAGCCGAGTGCGCCGCCGACCACCCCGACCGTGCCGATGATCGTCACCAGGTCCGGGGAGAGCGACGTCGTGGCCGCCCATCGGCTGAACGGCTCCAGCAGCCGGTTGATCTGCGGCCGCGCCTTACTAGCGAGCATGTCCGTCCCGTCGTGTCCGGCGCGGGTTTGTTCGCGCATCTTCACCCTACGGCCGACGGCGTATTGGGCTGGTACCGACGGTCCTCGTTCAGTGGGCGGGAGTGGGCCCGAGGCAGTGAGGCCCGAGCAAGGGGCCGGAGGGCCGTGCCCGCACGGAGCGGACCAGGAAACACAGCGAACCAGGCGACTTGTGCTTTAGGTCACATGGGCGCAGGCTGGGCGACGACATCAGTACCCGTCCGAGCACAGGAGGCCAAAGGAGGCGCGAACTCGCATGCTTGTCGCGTCCGCACGTGGCGGCCTCCGCCCCCTGCCGCCAGGGCCCTCTAAACGTTGGCCCGGGGCGCGGTAGGAGGCGCTCGGCTGGACCCGAACGGAGGCCGAGATGCCGTCTGCCGCGGCTAGAGTCCGCAACGTCGTCCTCGTGGGTCACACCGGCGCGGGCAAGACCGCGCTGGCCGAGGACCTGCTCGCCGTGGTCGCCGCCGGCGCCGGGCAGAGCCGCGAGCAGACCCGCCACGGGGACGGCGAGCACCGCGCGACCCGCGGGATCAGCCTCACCCTGTCGTCGCTGCACCACCGAGACATGACGATCAACCTGCTGGACACTCCTGGCTACCCCGACTTCGTCGGGGAGCTGCGCGCCGGGCTGCGCGCCGCCGACGCCGCGCTGTTCGTCGTCAGCGCGGTCGACGGCATCGACGGCGCGACCAGGGCGCTGTGGGCCGAGTGCGCAGAGGTGAACATGCCGCGCGCCGTCGTCGTCACCCGTCTCGACCATCCGAGGGCCGACTTCACCGCCGCCGTCGCCGCCTGCCAGGACGCCTTCGGCGAGGGCGTCCTGCCCGTCTTCCTGCCCGACGGCGCCTCCAGGGGCGGCGATGGAGCCCGTCTGGTCGGTCTACTCACCGGCCGTGTCGTCGAGTACGGTCCGGCGGGCCGGCACGAGGCGGACGATCGCGTCGAGCTCGACGGCCTCTTCGAAAGCGCCCGCGGCTCGCTGATCGAGGGCATCATCGCCGAAAGCGAGGACGAGGGCCTGCTCGACCGTTACCTCAGCGGTGAGGAGCTCGACCCCAAGACGCTGCTGGACGACGCGGAGACCGCCATCGCCCGCGGTTCCTTCCACCCGGTGCTCCCGTTCACGCGCACCGCGAACGGCGAGGGGCTGCCTGTCGGCTCGGTCGAGCTCCTCGATCTGATGGTCGACGCGTTCCCCTCGCCCGCCGAGCACCCAATTCCGCCACTCACCCGGTGCGACGGGTCCGACTGCCCGCGGATCTCGGCCGACCCGGACGGCCCGCTGCTCGCCGAGGTGGTGCGGACCACCACCGACCCCTACGTCGGGAGGATGTCGGTCGTGCGGGTCTTCTCCGGCACGCTGCGTCCCGACGCCACGGTGCACGTCTCGGGCCACGGCCGGGCCGCCGCGGGCCATCCCGACCACGACGTCGACGAGAAGATCGGCGGGCTGTCGCTGCCCGAGGGCACCGCGCTGCACCCGGTCGACGCCTGCGCGGCCGGCGGCATCTGCGTGGTGACCAAGCTCGGCACCGCCGAGACCGGCGACACCTTGTCCGACCGGGACGAGCCGCGCCTGCTGGCGCCGTGGACGATGCCGGAGCCGCTGCTGCCGATCGCGATCGAGGCGCGGACCAAGTCGGACGAGGACAAGCTGCCGACGGCGCTCGCGCGCCTGGCCGCCGAGGACCCGACCGTGACCGTGCGGACCGACACCGAGACCGGGCAGCTGTTGCTGTGGTGCATGGGCGAGGCGCACGCCGACGTGCTGCTCGACCGGCTCGCGAGCCGGTACAGCGTCAACGTCGACCGCAAGGAGCCGAAGATCGCGCTGCGGGAGACCCTGCGCGGCGCGGCGCACGGCCTCGGTCGGCACGTCAAGCAGTCCGGTGGGCACGGGCAGTTCGCGATCTGCCAGATCGAGGCGGAGCCGCTCCCCGCCGGTTCGGGCCTCGAGTTCGTCGACGAGATCGTCGGCGGCGCGGTCCCCCGGTCGTTCATCCCGTCTGTCCACAAGGGCCTCGCGGCCCAGATGGCGAAGGGAGTCGCCACGGGCTGCCCGATGGTCGACATCCGGGTCCGCCTCGTCGACGGCAAGGCGCACAGCGTCGACTCCTCGGACATGGCCTTCCAGATTGCCGGCGGTCTCGCCCTGCGCGACGCCGCCGCGAAGGCCGGCGTGGCGCTGCTCGAGCCGATTTTGAACGTCTCGGTACTCGTGCCCGATGAGCACGTCGGTGCGGTCATGGGCGACCTCTCCGGCCGCCGCGGCCGCGTGATCGGCATGGAGCCCGTGGGCGCCGGCGATGCCGGCCGTACCGTCATCAGGGCCGAGGTCCCGGAACTCGAAATGATCCGCTACGCAATCGAACTGCGGTCACTTACCCAGGGCACCGGCACCTTCACCCGTTCCCCGGCCCGCTATGAGCCGATGCCTGACCAACTGGCAGCCACGATGACCCACGACCGGTCAAGCTGACCTGTCGTCCGTCTCTGCTGGGGCGCCTCCGCCCCAGCAGAGATGACGGACTAGGACGCGAGGCCCGGTTCGGTCTGGCGCGCCGCGGAGGCAGCCGCCTCGTCGACGATCTTCGCCCAGGCCTCGGCGATCAGTGCCCTGGTTTGGCCCAGCAGCGCGGGCAGCACTCGGGTGGCCCCGATCACCGGCATGAAGTTCGTGTCCCCACCCCAGCGCGGCACCACGTGCTGGTGCACATGCTCAGCAATGCCGGCGCCGGCCACCGTACCGAGGTTCATCCCCGTGTTGAAGCCGTGCGCTCCGCTGGCCACCCGCAGGGCCCGCAACGCCCGCTGCATGAAGAACGCCATCTCGGTGGCTTCGTCCGGCGTCAGGTCGGCGTAGTCGGCCACGTGCCGGTAGGGGACCACCATCAGGTGACCCGCGTTGTACGGGTAAAGGTTGAGCACGGCGTAGACCGTGGCGCCGCGGGCCACCACGAGCCCTTCCTCGTCGGTCATCGCCGGAATCAGGCAGAACGGGCAGCCGTCGCCGTCCGAGCGTCCTTCGCCCTTGATGTAGGCCATCCGATGCGGCGTGTACAGCCGCTGGAACGCGTCCTGTACTCCGACGCCAGCCTGTTCGTCCAGCGGAATCCCGCCCGGCGTCGTCGAGCCGTCGACCATCCCGCTCAACCGCCTACCTCGCCTCCGTGCCGGCCCGGCGCCGCGATCCCGACCGTACCAGGCTGACCCGCGCCGCCAGCCCCGCGCGGCGACCGGCCCACCCGCCCGGCGGCGCTCCACGTCGACGCACCGACCGGCCGCTTCGCCGGGCCCGCCCCCGTCCGCGTTCTGCCTGGTCAGCCCTGTCGAGCGACCCAACCAGGGTGACCCCCAGGACGCCGCCGTCCCGCCACGGGTGATCCGTCCTACCACTACCGCCCAAACCGGGCCGCACGCCTCACGGATCAGTGGCCATCAGCCCCGGCACCGTCCAGACTCGGACCGACACCGGACCCGAGGAGCCCCATGACCCCCGGCCGCCCCAGCGCGACCACGCCCCCAAGCAACCAGAAAACCAGCCCAGCCCAATCCGCGTTACCGCCTACCCCCGCCCCGAGCACCCAGCTCCCCCCCGAAAACCCCAAGCTCCCACCCGGCAGCCCAACGCAACGCACCCCAAAACGCCCCGCGACAAAAGAAAAAGGCCGTAGACGCGAAGCGCCACGGCCGGGGGGTGTCGGGGGGCAAAGCCCCCTGACCCGGGGGTTCCAGGGGGTCGCCCCCCTGGGCAGACATCACGGCCAACGGCGAAGCCCCCGAAGGGGGCGAGCAGCCGAAGCCGGCGCGTGGGCGTACGTGGTTTCGAACCACGGACCTCTGCCGTGTGAAGGCAGCGCTCTACCCCTGAGCTATACGCCCGTATTCGCAACCTGGATGGATCTCCTGCCCGCCTTCGGCACTTCCCGCCGAGCCAGCTTGTCGATCTCTCCGTCGATCTCCCCGTGAGCCGGGTGATCGATCGGCTGCGGGACTCAGCTTACACAACCCGACGGGACGGGTAGGCGGCGCACCAGCCGAGTCCCAGCGCGTGGCTGCTCCGTGACCAGGCGATGTCTGCCCCATGTCTGGTTGATGTCCGGTTGCTGGGGGTCCTGTGGGCGTTGGTCGGCACTCGCCGCGGTTGAGGAGCGCCGGGCGGGGAACCATGTCGGGGCACGGCCACGACAGTGGGATCCGTGTCCGGGAGGTTCCCGGTGGGGGTTCGCAATGAGGGCCGACGCCACCTCCCGGCGGCTCGGACCGACGTTGAGACCCCACCGACGGGGACCCGACGGATGTGGGCAGACCACCCCGGCCGGGCATCTCGCCCGAACCGTCGTAACAGATGTTGTCTTGGCATAACCTTGTTTCCAACGAGACGCAGAGTGGGAACTATCTCGTTACACGGGTGCTCGCCCGCACCACCGCACCGCTGAGAGGCCGCCCGATGACTATTCGTCACGATTCGATCACTGCAGAACTCGCCCTCCGGCTCGTCGTGCCAGGGGGTGCCCCGGTCCCCGTCGCCGCGACGGTCCGGTACGAGCCTGATGACCCTTACGCGGTCAGCATCGGGTTCCGCACCGGAGCGGACGAGGTCGTCGAGTGGACCTTCGCCCGACAGCTTCTGAGCGACGGCGTCCGTCGCCCGGCCGGCGACGGCGACGTCCAGGTCTGGCCTGCGGCGCAGTCCGGCGGCAGGATCGTCTGCCTGTCACTGTCGAGTCCGTCCGGGCATGCGTTGTTCGAGATGCCTCGCTCGGAGGTACTCGCCTTCCTGCGACGCACCTACGCCGCCGTCCCGCTCGGCAGCGAGAGCGACGTGATCGATCTCGACGCCGAGCTGGCCCTCCTCATCTGGGGCGGCCCCGACCGGTGAGGCGCCCGGGTCGGGCGCCTGCGGGGCCCGACCCGAGAGATCCGGTGCGGGCACCGTCCGGCGAACGACACATCGCCAGCCCGCCCGGTGGGACCCCCACCGGGCGGGTTTTTTAGCCCCTCAAGGCGGGCCCCACCCGTGCGCCGCCCAGCCCCGACCCGACGACCTTCACCGCCCAAGCGCCCCGCCACCAGCGCCGGAACCACCAGCCAGCCCGAACCCCAGTCAGCTCGGCGACCGCCACCCCGAGGCTCCCCACCACCCCGGCAGCCCAGCGCAACGCACTCCAGAACACCACCGCAAGAAACGAGAAAATGGCCGTACGCGCAAAGCGCGTACGGCCAAGCGGTGTCAGCGGCAAGGCCTCCGGCCCGGAGGTTCGAGCGGTCGCCCCTAGGCGTCCGTCCCACGCGGCCGACCGAAGGCCTACCAGCGCCTCCAGCCTCACCCACCACCCCGGCAGCCCAATGCAACGCACCCCAAAAGCGCCCCGCAACAAAAGAAAAAGGCCGTAGACGCGAAGCGCCACGGCCGGGGGTGTCGGGGGGCAAAGCCCCCTGACCCGGGGGTTCCAGGGGGTCGCCCGCCTGGGCAGACATCACGGCCAACGGCGAAGCCCCCGAAGGGGGCGAGCAGCCGAAGCCGGCGCGTGGGCGATACTGGGATTGAACCAGTGACCTCTACCGTGTCAAGGTAGCGCTCTCCCACTGAGCTAATCGCCCTAAAAAGGGTTTGCACCCGGTAAGTGCGAGGCGGAGGCGGGAATCGAACCCGCGTACAGGGCTTTGCAGGCCCTTGCCTAAGCCACTCGGCCACTCCGCCGGAGGAGGCCTGATGGGCTTGACCTCGTGACCTCGCTACTTCCGAGCGGACGACGGGATTCGAACCCGCGACCCTCACCTTGGCAAGGTGATGCTCTACCAACTGAGCCACGTCCGCGTGTGCCGCCCACTGTACAGGATCTGGATCCTGTAACCGTGACCAGGTGTCTTGCAAGGTCACCGGCCGTTTGGGCTGTCGCCTTACCGAGTCTAGCAGGAGGTCCGGTTGGCCCCGGGATTGCCTTGGTCGGCCAGTTGCCAGGTTCCAGGTTGCCAGTTCCTCGTTGCCGGTCCCCGTCGGGCGCAAGAAGAACTCTAGCGGACGATGAGGCGGATCGTCGAACAGCGCGCGAGCGTCGTCCAGATGTTGCGGGACCAACAGCGTCATCGGTCTCCCGTGGACCCCTGGGTGAGGCTCCCGGGGGTGTCTGACTCCTGTCGGCCGGTTGGGGCATCCTCCGTCGGCCGGTTGGGGCATCAAGGCCAGAGCTGATCGGCTCGCGAAGGCGCGAGCCGATCAGTTCGTCGGCGAGGAGAGGAGGTAGCGCAAGATGCCAGCGGCGATGCCGTCGGCGGCGCGCTGGCGCCAGTTGGGGTCGGTCACGCGTGCTGCGTCCGCCGGATTGCGCATGTTGGCGCACTCGATGAAGACCTTGGGGACAGTAGACAGGTTGAGCCCGCCCAGGTCGGACCGGTCGACGATGCCCTGATGGGTGGGGAGGTAGTTGGCCAGATCCTCGCCGGTCGAGGAGGCGAAGGCGTCCCGCACCTGGGTCGCGAGCTGCGCGGAGCTTGCGAGGATTCCCGCGTTCACGCCGTCGGGTGCCCGTTCAGGCGCGATGACATGGAACCCGGAGCCGCTGGCCGGCCCGCCGTCGGCATGGATCGACACCGCGGCGACGGCATGTGCGTCGGCCCCTGCCCTCGCGCGGGCGTCGACACAGGGGCCGACGCCCGTGTCGTCGGCACGGGTGAGCACGACCACGACGCCGCGCGCCCGCAACAACTGCGCCGCCCGGTTCGCCACGTCCCAGGTGAAGGAGTGTTCCGGGTAGCCGGCTGCCGTGCTCGCGCCGACGGTGTCGCATTCCTTCAGAAAACCACCCGCGTCGACCTTGCGATCGATCTGGGCTGACGCCGCGCCGTTACCGCCGCGGTGACCCGGATCGAGTACGACCACCCGCCCACGCACATCCGCGCTCGGCGCGACCGCGGCGGGAACCATGGCCGGGTCCGTGCCCGCCCCCGGCCCGGTTGACGGCACCCCGCCCGTCGCGTCACTCCCCGCACCGAAATCGTTGCCGTCCGCACCGGCAGCGCTGTCCGCACCGGCACCGCCCCGACCGACCGCCGCGCTGTGCGCCGCCGGGGCTCCGCCAGCCGTCTCGCCCACCACCACGGCGACCAGGGCCGCCACCAGCACCACCACGGCCGCCACCACCGCCAGTACCGGTCGCGGAACCCCGCGGACGGCGGACAGCGACAGCCGGCGCTGCGCCCGTCCGTCGCCACCGCCACCGCCACCGCCACCAGCCGACCGGTTCGTCGCTGTTCGTCGCGGACTCACCGCCCCCATCGTCCGCCGCGTTTCCACTGGCGTGCCGCCGCAGCCGGCGGCTGTTTCGTGGTTCGCTCCGCCAGGGCACCCGCCGGCCGCGGCGGCCGCGTGGGCGGCGACGGATCAGGTAGCGGTAACAAAGTCGATGAGCTCCTCGACGGCGCGCAGCAGACCTACCTCGAGGTCGCCGTAGCTGTCCACGGACGCCAGGACGCGCCGCCACATCTCGACGGGCTCGCGCACCCCGAGCGCACGGCACACGCCTTCCTTCCACGGCTGGCCGCGCGGCACCTCGGGCCAGGCTCGGATCCCGACCGAGGCGGGCTTCACCGCCTGCCAGATATCGATGTACGGATGGCCCGTCACCAGGACGTGCTCGCCCATGACGGCCGCCGCGATCCGGCTCTCCTTGGAGCCGGCGACCAGATGGTCGACGAGCACCCCGAGCCGCCGCCCCGGACCGGGCCGAAACGCCGCCACGATCGCCGGTAGGTCGTCCACGCCGTCGAGTGGCTCGACGACGACGCCCTCGATCCGCAGGTCGTCACCCCAGACTCGCTCGACCAGGGCCGCGTCGTGCAGACCCTCGACGTAGATCCGGCTGGCCCTGGCGACGCGCGCCGGGCTGTGGGGAACCGCGATCGAGCCGGACGCGGTCCGGGCCGGGCCGGGCGGGCCGGCCCGCCGCGGCCGGACCAGCGTCACCCGCCGGCCCTCCAGCAGGAACGCGCCCTCCTCCAACGGGAAGAGGCGACGGGCGCCGAGCCTGTCCTCCAGCGTGACCCCGGTGGCCTCGACACCGACGATGGCGCCGCAGAAGCCACTCTCCGGATCCTCGACGACGAGGTCCGGCTCGGCCTCGACGGTCGGTATCGGCGCCGGTGCCTTCTTCGCGGATGGGGCCAGGATGTCCCGGCCGTAGTCGCGGCTACGCATACCCGCCACCATAGGATCACAACACAGCACACCCCGCGCGGGCACGGCGGGCCCGGTAGGCCGGCACGCCGAAAGGCGACGGGTAGACCCAGCGAGGCGGGCATCGCGAGCATCGCGGGCGGCAGGGGAGGACATCACCGATGGCGGCGTACGGCCCCGACGTGGCGTTGATCGTCGTCGATCTTCAGAACGATTTCGCGGACCCGGCCGGGAGCCTGTACGTCCGCGGTGGCGAGGAGATCGTCGATGCGGTGAACGCACAGGTCCAAGCGGCCGTCGCGGCCGGGTCTCCCGTCTTCTGGACCCAGGACTGGCATCCCGAGGTCACGCCGCACTTCGCGACCTCGGGCGGTGTCTGGCCCGTGCACTGCGTGGCCGGCACGGCCGGCGCCGAGTTCCATCCAGGAGCCCGCATCCTCGGCGAGGTGATCCGCAAGGGCGTCGACGGCGGTGACGGCTACTCTGCGTTTTCGGTACGCGACCCGGAGTCGGGAACCCGGACGTCGACGGTCCTCGGCAGCCGGCTGGTCGCGGCCGGTTGTCGCGAGGTGGTCGTCGTCGGCCTCGCCGGGGACTACTGCGTCAAGGAGACAGCCCTCGACGGCCGGCGTCTCGGGCTGGACGTCGTCGTCCCGCTCGAGCTCACCCGTTTCGTCAACGTCCATCCGGGCGATGACGAGCGTGCCGTCGCCGAGCTGCGCGACGCAGGCGTCCAGGTCGGCGACGGCACGCTCGTCACACGCGCGTAGCTCTCGTCGCCCAGACCGGCGGGGACCGGGCAGCCAGCCCGTCCGTTCCAGGGCAGGCCCAGAGGCCCAGCACCGTGTTCCAAAGCACCGTGCCCCATCCGGATGCCGCCCCGCGGGGCTACGGCCGGGTGGGCATTCGACGCTCCGTGGAGCGCATGGCAGTTCCGCTGAGCGCATGCGCTCCCGCTGGCCCGGCGCGGGACCCAATCCGATGACGAACCGGTGGGTATCCCGGCCGCCGGGCCGGCGAAGTTCGGGATGCGCGTTCCGTTACGCGGCGCAGTCCCGACAGATCATGCGACGAGCGTCGACCAGCTGGCTGCGATGGTGAACCAGGTAGCAGCTGGTGCAGGTGAACTCGTCGGCTTGGCGAGGCAGTACCCGCAGGTTCAGCTCCTCGCCGGACAGGTCAGCTCCGGGCAGGTCGAGCTCGGTCTCGAACGGGTCGACTTCATCACCGAGGTCGGCCGCCGCATCCGCCCGTCGCGCCTTGAGAGCCTCCAGGCTTTGCTCGGGGGCGTCCTCGAGATCCGCGGTACGGGGGGTGTCGTAGTCGGTGGCCACTTGATTTCTCCCAGATGGTCAGGGCCCCTGCGAAGTCGGCGGAGCCGATTTCGGAGGTTGCGCTCCTCGTGCCCAACCCACAACGCACGACTGTCTGGCAATGTGCCCACGCCACCCCCAGTACTTTCCTGTGGCCTTCGCCACACGAAACATCTGCCTCATCGCGCGGCGTGGTCATATCGGCGCTTCACCGGCCAGGTCGCAAAGGGCGAAGACGGGCAGAGCCTGACGTCTCGGCCAGACAGCCTGGCCAGCCCGGGAATGCGGACCCGGGCACACCGACCACTGCCCCGTCCCGGCCATCACGAATCGTTACCAGGGCCACCGGCCGATCCGGGCGCGAGGTGTCCGCGGCGACCGACTGGCGCCTAGCCAGTGCGGCGAAGCCAGGTCACCGGGGCACCGTGGGAGCCGCGACGCAGCGGTTCCAGCACGTCGTCCCAGTCGGTGCCGAGCAGCCGGTGCAGCCCGCGGGAGAGGGTGTCGCGGCCCTCGCCGCGTTCCAGCAGGGCGCGCAGCGCCGCCTCGCCGATGACGACGTCGCCGTTGGCCGCGATGCCGACCCGGTGCAGGCCGAGGTCGGGGGTGTAGGAGTAGCGCTCGGCGTCACAGCCTGGCGATGGGCCCTCGACGACCTCGAAGGTGACATGGCCGAGGCGGCGCAGCCGGGTCGCGAGCCGACCGGCGGTGGCGGGAGCGCCTCGCCATTCGAGCCCGGCGTAGAGGTGGCCCGGCCGGGCAGGCTGCGCGGACCAGGTGAGCGACACCGTCGCCGACAGCGCTCCGGACACGGCGAACTCAAGGTGCGGGCACAGCGCCGGCGGGCACGCCAGTACCGACAACATGCCCGGCACCATGTGCGACGCCGAGCCGGATGACAGCCCATGGGCTGACGACATGACCACGGGAGAACCTCCGTCGACGAGGAACGCCTTCCCCTTGCGTCTCGTCAGTGGCAGGCCCGTTCCGGGTACTGGTCGATCATGCCACGTCCCCCCTGTCCGGACCACCCGTTTCGCCACCCAAACGAGCTATCTTGGCCGTAATCCGCCCGAAGGTCCGGACCGCGTGTACTCGAGGTCTCCGGCACGTGTCCGGCCTGTGTCACCGAGCACCGGCCGGTGACCGGACGATTCCGGTCGAGACGATTCCAGTGAGACGATTCCGGCCGGAGCTGTGCGACAGACCGCTGGTAGACCACAGCCGGACCGTCCGGCCGCGCACGACGGGCCAATTCCGCGAGCCGGCGGCTCGCCGGCCGTCATTTCTCCGCAGAACCGGGCCTCTCGCCCGCGCCCGACGGCTCCTCCGTTCACGGAGCGACAGGCGCGCGCAGACGGGCACCAAGCCCGCGAGGGGGTCGGTTCCGTAGGCTTCGCTGGTATGTCGCAGGTCTGGCCTGGCCACCCTTATCCCCTGGGCGCCACGTATGACGGGTCCGGCACCAACTTCGCGATCTTTTCCGAGGTAGCGGAGAAGGTGGAGCTGTGCCTGTTCGATGACGGCGAGGGCGAACGGCGCATCGAGCTACGCGAGAAGGATGCCTTCGTCTGGCACTGCTACCTGCCGGGAACCGGCCCCGGCCAGCGCTACGGCTATCGCGTGTACGGCCCGCACGACCCGGCCCGCGGCCTGCGCTGCAACCCGAGCAAGCTGCTGCTCGACCCGTACGCCAAGTCCGTCGACGGCGAGATCGACTGGGATCAGGCCTGCTTCGGCTACACCTTCGGCGAGCCGGACAGCCGCAACGACGCCGACTCCGCGCCGCACGTGATGAAATCGGTGGTGATCAGTCCGTTCTTCGACTGGAACGGCGACCGGCCGCCGCGCACGCCCTACGACAAGACCGTCATCTACGAGGCCCACGTCCGCGGCCTGACGATGCGCCACCCCGGCCTGCCCGACGGCTACCGCGGCACCTACGCCGGCGTCGCCCACCCGAGCATGATCGAGCACTACCAGAAGCTCGGGGTCACCGCCGTCGAGCTCATGCCGGTGCACCAGTTCGTGCACGACGAGCACCTGGTGAGCAAGGGGCTGCGCAACTACTGGGGCTACAACTCGATCGCCTTCCTCGCCCCGCACAACGCCTACTCCGCCTCCGGCGGCCGCGGCCAGCAGGTGCAGGAGTTCAAACAGATGGTGAAGGACCTGCACAACGCCGGGATCGAGGTGATCCTCGACGTCGTCTACAACCACACCGCCGAGGGCAACCACCTGGGCCCGATGCTGTGCTTCCGCGGCATCGACAACGGCGCCTACTACCGGCTCGTGGAGGACGACCCGCGGTACTACATGGACTACACCGGCACCGGCAACACGATGCGCGTCCGCCACCCGCACGTCCTCCAGCTGATCATGGACTCGCTGCGGTACTGGGTAACGGAGATGCACGTCGACGGTTTCCGCTTCGACCTGGCCGCGACGCTCGCCCGCGAGTTCTACGACGTCGACCGTCTCTCCAGCTTCTTCGACCTGGTCCAGCAGGACCCCGTCGTCTCCCAGGTGAAGCTCATCGCCGAGCCGTGGGACCTCGGCGAGGGCGGCTACCAGGTCGGCAACTTCCCGCCGCTGTGGACCGAGTGGAACGGCATGTACCGGGACACCGTCCGCGACTTCTGGCGCGGCGCCGACCACGGCATCGCCGAGTTCGCCTCCCGGCTCACCGGCTCCAGCGACCTCTACCAGTTCACCGGCCGCCGGCCGATCGCCTCGATCAACTTCGTCACCGCCCACGACGGCTTCACGCTCGCCGACCTGGTCTCCTACAACGACAAGCACAACGAGGCGAACGGCGAGGACAACCGGGACGGCTCCGACGACAACCGGTCGTGGAACTGCGGAGTCGAGGGGCCCACCGACGACCCCACGGTGCTCGCGCTGCGCGGTGCGCAGACCCGTAATCTGCTGACGACGTTGTTCCTGTCCCAGGGGGTGCCGATGCTCGTCGCGGGTGACGAGATGGGCCGCACCCAGGGCGGCAACAACAACGGCTACTGCCAGGACAACGAGACGAGCTGGCTCGACTGGTCGCAGGCCACCGAGAACGCCGACCTGCTGCGGTTCACCGCCGAGGTGTCCCGGCTGCGCCGCGAGCACCCGGTGCTGCGCCGCCGCCGGTTCTTCCACGGCGCGCCCATCCGGGGCACGGGCGACGGCGAGTACGGAGCCGACGCCGTGACCAAGGATGGCGTCGGCCTCACGGACTCCGACCTCAAGGACATCGTGTGGCTGCGCCCGGACGGCGGCGAGATGTCCGACCACGACTGGGAGTCCGGCACCGCGCGCTCGCTCGCGGTATTCCTCAACGGCCTCGGCATTCCCGACCCGGACGAGCGCGGCGAACCGGTCATCGACACCTCGTTCCTGATGTACTTCAACGCCCATCACGAGGCGGTCGCGTTCCAGGTACCGCCCGCCGAGCTGGGAACGAGCTGGGAGATCGTCGTCGACACCCGCCTATCCACCGAGGCGCGCGCCCCGGACGGCCAGCCGGGCGCCGCACCCCACCCGGTCAAGGCCGGCGACGTGCTGCCCCTCGACGCCCGCTCAACCCTGGTCCTACGCCGTGCCGAATAAGCCTCCCCACCGATTCGCCCAAGCCACGCGATCGGTCATGCACCGCACATCCGGGGTCGGTGTGGCGAATCGGCGGGGACCCCGGCCAACATCAGCCCGACCCGATCGACACCAGATTCGGCGGCCGCGCGGCTCAACCCTCCCGTTTCGGGCACACGCCACCGCGCCAATCGTTCGGGGCTGGGGCGGGAGTTCTCGATGAACGACGGATCGATGGGCGACGACCGGACCAGGGTCGTGCCCACCTCGACGTACCGGCTCCAGCTGCACTTGGAGTTCAACTTCACCGACGCCGCGGTGATCATCCCGTACCTGGCCGCGCTCGGGGTCTCGCACCTGTATCTCTCGCCTGTCCTGGAGGCGGCGCCGGGCTCGATGCACGGCTACGACGTCGTCGAGCACGGCCGGATCAGCCCCGAGCTCGGCGGTGCCGGCGGCCTGCGCCGGCTCACCGCCGCATGCCGCCGGGCCGGCCTCGGCCTGGTCGTCGACGTCGTGCCCAACCACATGGCGATCCCGGCGCCGGAGACCGCGAACCCCGTCTGGTGGTCCGTGCTGCGGGAGGGTCCCGACTCGCCCTACGCCGGCTGGTTCGACATCGACTGGGCCTCACCGGACAACCCGGGCAAGGTGCTCGTGCCGCTGCTCGGGCAGCCGCTGCACGACTGCCTCGCCGCCGGCGAGATCACCCTCATCCGGGCCGCCGAGGCCGCGGAGACCGGCGCGGCCGACCTCACCGGCCTCGGTGGGGCCGGGGGCAGGCCGGGCGAGGGCGACGACGTCGACGATGACGACTGGGTGATCACCTACTACGATCATGTGCTGCCGGTCGCGCCCGGCACCGCCGACCCGGACGACCTGGCCGGCACCCTCGACGCCCAGTACTACCGGCTGTGCTGGTGGCGGACCGCCGGGACGGAGCTCAACTACCGCCGGTTCTTCGACATCACGACGCTCCCGGCGCTGCGCCAGGAGGACCCGGACGTCTTCGCCGCCACCCACCGGCTGCTCATCGACCTCGTCCGCGCCGGCACCGTCGAGGGCCTGCGGATCGACCACCCCGACGGCCTCGCCGACCCCGAGGACTACCTGCGCCGCCTGTCGGATGCGACCGGCGGGGTGTGGACGGTCGTCGAGAAGGTCCTCGAAGGCGACGAGGCGCTGTCCGAGACCTGGGCCTGCGACGGCACCACCGGCTACGAGGCGCTGAACCGGATCACCCGCCTCTTCCTCGACCCGGTCGCCGCCCGCCCGCTGGCCGCCCTCTACGCCGAGATCTCCGGCGAGGCACCCGACTGGGCACACACCGCCCACCAGGCGAAGCTGGACGTCCTGGACAACGTGCTGCGCCCCGAGCTGGACCGGCTGACGACGCTCGCGCTCACCGAGGCCCGCCGGGAGCGCGCCGACCTGACCCGCACCGGCCTGCGGGAGGCGCTGCGCGAGACGCTCGCCGGCTTCGGCGTGTACCGGGCGTACGTCCGCCCCGACGGCACCCCCTCGCTGGAGGCACGCTCGCACATCGTCCGGGCCTGCGAGGAGGCGCGGCGGCGGCTCCCGCGCCGCGCCACCGAGATCGACCTGATCGAGGACCTGGCGCTCGGCGGCCCGGCGGAGTTCGTCGTGCGCTTCCAGCAGACCTGCGGCCCGGTCATTGCCAAGGGCGTCGAGGACACGGCGTTCTACCGGTTCGGCCAGCTGCTCTCGCTCAACGAGGTCGGCGGCGACCCCGGTGCCTTCCCGGCCTTCCCGCCCGGCCACCCGCGCAGCGCCGTCCACGAGTTCCACGAGGCCAACGTCACGACGGCGCGGACCTGGCCGCTGACGATGACGACGCTGTCCACGCACGACACCAAGCGCTCCGAGGACGTGCGGGCGCGCCTGGCGGTGCTCTCGGAGGACCCACGCGGCTGGGCGGACGTCGTGCGCCAGCTCGGCCGGCTCGGCTACCGGCACACCGACGCCGAGCGCGGCTGGCCGGACCCGGTCACCGTCTACCACCTGATCCAGACCCTCGTCGGCGCCTGGCCGATCTCCGCCGAGCGGGCCCGCCAGTACATGCTCAAGGCCGTCCGCGAGGCCAAGGTGAACACCTCGTGGACCGACCAGGACCCGGCGTACGAGAACGCGCTCACCACCTACATCGACGCCGCGCTCGAGGATCCCGACTTCGTCGCGGCCCTGGAGAACTACGTCTCCACGATCGTCGAGCTCGGCCGGCAGAACTCGCTGGCGGCCCGGCTGGTCCAGCTCACCGCGCCCGGCATCCCCGACGTGTACCAGGGCCAGGAGCTGTGGGATCACTCGCTGACCGACCCGGACAACCGCCGGCCGGTGAACTTCGGCGAGCGCACCAAGCTGCTCGGTGAGCTCGGCACCGACCCGCTGCCGCGGCGCCCACCGTCGCTCGACGACACCGGCGCCGCCAAGCTGCTGGTCGTGTCCCGCGCGCTGCGGGTCCGCCGTGAGCACCCGGAGTGGTTCGGGCCGGGGGCCTCCTACCGGCCGTTGTGGGCATCGGGCTCGGCCGCCGAGCATCTCGTCGCATTCGTGCGGGCCGAGACCGTGGTGACCGTGGTGCCCCGGCTGGTGCTGGGCCTGCGGCGCGGCGGCGGCTGGCGGGACACGACGCTCACCCTGCCGGACGGCCGCTGGCTCGACGTCCTCACCGGCCGCCGCCACGACGGCGGAACCGCCTACGTCCTGCGCCTTCTGCGCGACTTCCCCGTCACCATGCTTATCCGCGTGCCCTGACGCGAATCGGCCACCAACGCTCGCCATGCGCCGGATTGCACGACATCGCACGCCAGATGACCACCAGCCGGCGGCCGGCAGCCGCGTGGACCCGGTGCTGATGGCCCGTCGGGGTAGCGTGACGCGCCCGTCAGCAGGCCGACGTAATAGGCACCGGGTCCGCACGGTAAGACGAAGGCGATGAGCATCTTTCGGGTCTGGGCGCCCTTCGCGAAGTCCGTCGCCGTCATCACCGCCGAGCCGGGCGATCCAGCAGGGCCCGGCGACCTGGCCGAGCCTGCCGGAACTGGAGCCGGGGGTGAAGCTGAAGCCGGCGCTGCCGGGCGGGAAGCCGACCAGGTGACCGAGCTGACGACGGGTGCCGGGGGCTGGTGGACGGCCGAGGTGCCGGGCGCCGGTCACGGTACCGACTACGCGTTCCGGCTGGACGGTGCCGCCGAGGAGCTGCCCGATCCGCGGTCGGCTTGGCAGCCGTACGGGGTGCATGGTCGTTCCCGGGTCGTCGACCACGGTCGGTTCGCCTGGACGGACCACGGCTGGCGAGGCGTTCCGCTTGCTGGAAGCGTGCTTTACGAGCTGCACGTCGGCACGTTCACCCCGGAAGGAACCTTCGACGCCGCCATCGACCGGCTCGACCACCTCGTCGGTCTCGGCGTCGACGCCGTTGAGCTGCTACCGGTGAACGCCTTCCCCGGCCGCCATGGCTGGGGTTACGACGGCGTGAGCATCTTCGCCGTCCACGACCCGTATGGCGGACCGGACGGGCTCAAGCGGTTCGTCGACGCGGCGCATGCCCGTGGCCTTGGCGTCCTCATGGACGTCGTCTACAACCACCTCGGGCCGGACGGGAACTACCTGGGCCGGTTTGGCCCGTACTTCACCGAGCGGTACGCCACGCCCTGGGGTGCCGCCGTCAACCTCGACGACGCAGGCTCGGACGAGACCCGGGCGTTCATTCTCGACAACGCGGTGACCTGGCTGCGCGACTACCACTGCGACGGACTGCGGGTCGACGCGGTGCACGCGCTGCTCGACAGTCGGGCGACCCACGTCCTCGAGGAGCTGTCGGCCGTGGTGCATCGCCTGGGCGTACACCAGCGTCGGCCGTTGTTCCTCGTCGCCGAGTCCGATCTCAACGACCCGCGAATGATCAGCCCGGTCGAGGCCGGTGGACACGGGATGGACGGGCAGTGGGCCGACGACATCCACCACGCCCTGTGGGCGACGCTGTCCGGTGAGCGGCAGGGCTACTACGGCGACTTCGGCTCGCTCGCCACGCTCGCGAAGGCGTTCGAAGGCGGATTCGTGCACGACGGCACGTACTCGACGTTCCGGCGCCGCACCCACGGGCGAAAGATCCCGAGGTCGGTTCCGGCCTCCCGGCTCGTCACCTTCCTGCAGGACCACGACCAGGTCGGCAACCGCGCTAGCGGCGACCGAGCGGCGGCGACGCTGTCCGACGGGTTGCTTCGGGTCGGCGCCGCGCTGCTGCTGACCGGCCCGTTCACGCCCATGCTGTTCATGGGCGAGGAATGGGGCGCGACCACTCCGTGGGCCTACTTCACCGATCATCAGGCCGACTGGCTCGCCCAGGCCGTCCGCGACGGCCGGCGGTCCGAGTTCGCCGCACACGGCTGGAGCCCGGAGGATGTGCCCGACCCTCAGGCTGAGGCAACGTTCACCGGGTCGAAGCTGGACTGGTCGCAGCCGGCGGCCGAGCCGCACCACGGCCTGCTCGACTGGTATCGACGCCTGGTAAGGCTTCGCCACACAGTCCCAGCCGTCGCCGACCCCTCCTGGGACGGTGTGCGTTGCGCTTTCGACGAGCAAGGGCAGTGGTTCGTGCTGTATCGCGGCGGGCCGCCCGCCGAGGTGGCGGTGGTGTGCAACCTCTCGGGGACGCGGCAGTCGATCCCGGTCGACGTCCAGAAGCAGGGCGGCGTGGTGCTCGACGTGCTGGCCGCGTCGACTCCGGGATTCGTCTACCAGCCAGACAGCGTCGAGACCGACGGCGAGTCGGTGGTGGTGACCCGACTCCTCCCCCGGCGGCTCTAGCGGCCCCGTGAGTTCTTCCGGGGGCTCTCGGCCCGGCGTAGCACGTGGTAGAGCAGTCCGAGCAGACCCAGCGCGAACAGGAGGACCACGACCAGCAGGATCACATACGTCGCCATGGCCCCATCGTCGCTGCTGGGCCCTCGGTTGAAAAATCTATGCCGCGGGCGTGGCCGGTCAGGAGCTGCCGACGCCCTGCCAGACGGCCTCCGCGCCGGAGTGGCCGATCCGGATCACCTCGACGACGGTCACCACCGCGAGCGCGATGACGATCACGGACGCGGCCAGCACCACCACCCGGCTGGTGGACCAGGCTGCGCCGCCCGAGCCTGGCCGCGGCGCCGGCGCGGGCGTCGACCACGCGGTCGGCCGCCAACCGTCGGCCCACAGCAGCAGAAGCGCGGCCACGAACAACGATGCTGCCCACGGCAGCAGCTGATCACCGAGCTCGGCGTGCCGTTCGATCAGCGGGTTGTCAACCCCCAGCCGCTCCTTCAGCTTGTCCCCGGAGGCCAGAGTGAGCGGAACCAGGCCGAGCGCGAGGCCGGCGGCGACCGCAGGCAGCGGGCCGAGGGCGCGCCGCAACCGGGGCCACAGCGCGACCACCACCAGCAGAGCCGCCGCCAGCGGCACGAGCGCGACCGTGGCGTGAACGATCAAAGGATGGGTGGGAAGCCCAAACACGGTAGCGGGCAACTCGGCCTCCCAGCGCGGGTTGGAGGAGACGACAGTTGGCAGATCGTCCGCTGTAGCACACCGGCCGCGGCGAGATCGCCTCTGACCCTGCCCGACGCCCGATGAGAATGTCATGAGAAGCCGTGCCGCCTTAGCAGCATGCTTACTACTTGCTCCGTGTCCTGCTTGGTCCCGACGTCGCGGCGCTGGTCCAACCGGCGCTAGGGAGCCCCGGGCGCGGGCGGAGCAGGCGGGCGGGCGGCCAGAAGGCCGTTCAGCTCCCCGAACCCGTTCCCCAGCGCGGCGGTCAGCTCGCTGGGGACGATCCACAGCTTGCTGGCCGGGCCCTGGGCGATCTCCGGGAGGGTCTGCAGGTACTTGTAGGCGAGCAGCTTCTGGTCCGCGTCGCCGGCGTGGATCGCGGCGAACACGGTCTCGATCGCCTTCGCCTCACCGTCGGCGCGCAGGACCTGCGCCTGCTGGTCGCCCTCGGCCCGCAGGATCGCGGCCTGCTTCTCGCCCTCGGCGCGCAGGATCTCGCTCTGCCGGATGCCCTCGGCCGCGAGAATCGCGGCCCGGCGGTCCCGCTCGGCGCGCATCTGCTTCTCCATCGAGTCCTGCACCGACCGGGGCGGCTCGATCGCCTTCAGCTCCACCCGGTTGACCCGGATCCCCCACTTGCCGGTCGCCTCGTCGAGCACACCGCGCAGCTGGCTGTTGATCTGGTCTCGGGAGGTCAGCGCCGCCTCCAGGTGCAGGCCGCCGATGACGTTGCGCAGGGTGGTGACCGTGAGCTGCTCGATCGCCTGGATGTAGTTGGCGATCTCATAGGTGGCGGCGCGGGCGTCCGTGACCTGGAAGTAGAGGACGGTGTCGATCCCGACGACCAGGTTGTCCTCGGTGATCACCGGCTGCGGCGGGAAGGTGACGACCTGCTCGCGCAGGTCGATGCGCTCCCGGATCCGGTCGACGAACGGCAGCACGAGGGCAAGTCCCGGCACGAGCGTGCGGTGGTAGCGGCCGAGCCGCTCGACGACGACCGCGCGGGCCTGCGGGACGACCTTGACCGCTCGGACGACGAAGACCAGCGCGACGAACGCGAGTACGAGCGCTGCGATCAGCCCACCGCTCATGGCAATTCCCCTCGTGGAGCCGGTGCCTGCGAGATCTCTTCCTGATGGACGACGGCCGTCGCCCCGTCGATGCGCAGCACCCGCACCCGGCTGCCGGCCGCGAGCACGGCGTCCTCCGGGAAGGCCCGCGCCGACCAGACCTCGCCTCTGATCCGCACGCGGCCGTCGTCCCGGTCGACCTGCTCGAGGACTACGGCCTCGGCGCCGACCAGCGCGTCCGTGCCGGTGGCCACGAGCGGCGTCGTCAGCAGATGGCGGCGAGCGACGGGCCGCAGCCCGAAGGTCAGGCCCGCGGACGCGACCACGAAGGCGAGGACCTGCCAGGCGGTGTCCGCGCCGGCGACCGCGACCAGCGCCGCGACCAGCGCGGCGCAGGCCAGCATGAGCAGGTACAGACCGCCGGTGAGCAGCTCGCCGACTGCGAGCGCTCCCGCGACCACGAACCAGACAAGCTCGGCCGGCACCTCTTCATCGTAGGCCCGATCATGCTCACGACGGACCCCCAATGTCAGCTGCCGGACGGCAGCGAGTAAAATGCGACGTTTCCGGCACACTGCTACGCCAAGCTTCGCGGCCCATGACGAGACCGCGCGGGTACGGGCCACCGCCGGGCGCAGGAGGCAAGGCCACCCACGCCGGGGTGGCGGCCCGCTGGCCGGGACCGGCTCGCGATCCGGGTTGGGTACCGTTGACATCGGCCACCCGCTGTGGGTGCCGACGGATGTGGGCGCCGACGGACAACCCGGCGCCGCCGTCTGGACGGGCCCGGCCCACTGCGGGGCCCGACGCATGCCAGCCGACCATCCCCGACGAAGGAACCGTGACCACGCCGTGTCCGCGATGACATCCCGGCAGCGCATCGCCTACCAGGGCGAACCTGGAGCGAACTCCCACCTCGCCTGCCGGGACGTCTACCCGGACTTTGACGCGGTGCCGTTCCAGACGTTCGAGGAGTGCTTCACCGCGATCGAGGACGGCACGGTGGAGCTCGCGATGATCCCGGTGGAGAACTCCTCCGCCGGCCGGGTGGCCGACCTTTACCACCTGTTGCCGCACGCCAAGTCGCACATCATCGGCGAGTACTTCCTCCCGGTCCACCACCAGCTCATGGCATTGCCGGGCGCGACGCTCGCCGGGCTGAAGGCCGTGCACAGCCACCCGCAGGCGCTCGCCCAGTGCCGGGAGGCGCTGCGCGGGCTTGGCCTTCGCGCGGTGCCGGACGCGGACACGGCCGGGGCAGCACGTGAGCTCGCCCAGTCCGGCGACCTGACCAGGGCCGCGATCGCCTCGCGGATGGCGGCCGAGGTGTACGGGCTGACGATCCTGCACGCCGACCTGGAGGACGCCGACCACAACACCACCAGGTTTCTCATCTTCTCCGCGGAGAACCTGCGCGCCGCCGCCGGCGTGCACGAGCTGGTGACGACCTTCTTCTTCGAGGTGAAGAACCGGCCGGCCGCGCTCTACAAGGCTCTCGGCGGCTTCGCCACGAACGGCGTCAACATGACGAAGCTGGAGAGCTTCATGGTGAGCGGCCAGTTCGTCGCCACCCAGTTCCTCGCCGACGTCGAAGGCAGCCCGGAGGAGCCGGCCGTCGCGCGGGCGTTCGAGGAGCTGGCCTTCTTCGCCGACTACCGCATCCTCGGCGTCTACCGGGCCAGCCGCTATCGCGAGCGCATCGCCGGGCAGGCCGTCGCGGGCCGGCACTCCCGCACCGCCGGTTAGCCCCGCTCGGCTGTCCCGCAGGTCCGATGGCCGCAGGCCACCCCACCCCACCCCACCCCCGCGGCCGAACGGTTGAGCGCGGCGAGCGCGGCTGGGGCTAGGGTCGGGCCGGTGCGCCGACTGCTGCCCGGGCCGGAATCCGGCCCGCTGGCCGAACCCGACCTGACCCAGAACGACCTGGATGCCGCCTACGCCGTGCCCGACCCGCCCCCGGGCCGCGTCCACGTCCGCGCGAACTTCGTCGCCTCGGCGGACGGCGCCGCCGAGGTGGACGGACGCTCCGGCGGCCTCGGCGGGCCGGGCGACCTGCGTGTGTTCCGCACACTGCGCTGGCTCGCCGACGTCGTCCTCGTCGGGGCCGGCACCGCGCGGGCCGAGAACTACGGCCCGGCGATCGTGCCGCCCGAACGCCGCGCGGCCCGTGCCGAGGCCGGGCTCGCGCCCGTCCCGCCGATCGCGGTGATCAGCGGGTCCCTCGACTTCGACCCGGCGGCTCGGCTGTTCGACGCCGAGGTCCGGCCGCTGCTGCTGACCCGGGCGAGCGCCCCGGCCGACCGGGTGGCGGCGCTGCGCGCCGTCGCCGACATCGTCGTCTGTGGCGACGACCAGGTCGAACTGAAGCTGGCGCTCGCCGAGCTGGCCGCCCGCGGACTGCCGCGGGTGCTCACCGAGGGCGGCCCGATACTGCACGCCCAGCTGGCCGGCACGGGGCTGCTCGACGAGCTGTGCCTGACGCTCGCCCCACTGCTCGGCGGCCCCGGGCATCTCGGGATCGTCGCCGGGCTTCCGTGGCCATCCGCCCGGCCGATGGAGCTGGCCCATCTGCTCGAGGAGGATGGCGCGCTCTTCCTGCGCTATCACCTGACCCGCGAAGGGTAACCGGCCGACACTCTGCGCTATATCCACAGGTCAGCCGCCATCCACAGCCGGCGTCTCGTGGCTGCCAGGCACGCCACCGCCGGCTAACGTGCCGGCCAGCCCCGCGAGACCCGCGGGCGAAGGGCGGTGGGCCATGGCGGGCATGGCGACGGCTGGGCGTGGCACGGGCGGCACGGCCGCCACGGCCGAGTTGAGTGATCAAGCGACGGCACCCGCTGGCCAGGTGGCCAACCAGCGACGTGCGGGGTTGCTGGCCGCAGCGGCCGCGCTCGACGCGGCGGGTGCCGCGATCGCGACGGCGTTCGACCAGGTCGGCGCGCTGCTCGAGGCCGGCGCGTGGGAGGGCCGGGCGGCCACGGCGTGGGCCGGCGAGCTGTCCGAGGTACGCGCCGGCGTCGCCAGGATGCTCGCCGGCACCACGATGGACTGCGCCGCCGCCGGGAGGACCCAGCCGCAGTGGGTCATGCCGGACGATCCTCGGGCGGTCGGGCCAGCCACGGTGCCCGGCCCCGCACAGGGCGGGCGGTGAGCGACGGTGCCCGGCCCGAGCGAGCGGATCGTGCTCGACGCGGCCCTCCTCGGGACGCTGGTCGAACGGCTCAGGGCGTTGCGCGACCTGCTGTGGCACCACGCGCGGGTGCTAACAGCACTGCTGCGCCCGCTCGGCTGGCCCGGCGACCCGGCGTCGGCGCTGCGCCAGGGCGCGGACTGGGCAGACGGGTCCGCGCGGGCGCTGGCCAGGCGGCGGGTCCTCGCGCAGGCCGTCCAGGAGGCACGGACCACCGCGCTGGCGGACGGCGGGCGGATCGCCTTGACGCTGCCGCCCGACCCTTTTCGCGGCGACGGCGAGGCGGCCCGCGCCGCCGGGGCGACTCTCGGCGCCGAGCTCGCCGCTGCCGCCCTGCGGCTGTCGCCGGACACCGCGACGATCACCGACGTCGCGGCGCGGCTGCGAGCCGGCGCCCACGACCCCGACCTGGTCGCGGGCTTCGTGGAGTCGCTCGGCCCCGACCGGCTCGCCGCCATCCTGCGGCTGGCCGAAGGCCTGCGCGGCGGCGGGTACATCATCGAGGCCACGGCGCGCGGGCCACGGGCGCGCGCCGGCCGCGGCGGCCCGCGCTCGACCGCCGGCCTGCCCGGCCGGCGCCTGCCCGTCGAGGTGGCCGGCGCGCTGACGTCGGCGCTCGCCGCCGCGCTCTCGACCTTCAGCGGGACGGGACGGCTCACCGTGGGCTGGCTCGCTCGGTTCAACGCACGCGGCGAGACCGGCGCCGCCGAGACGACCCTGCTCGGGCCGCTGATCAGGCAAGCACGGTTCGCGCCAGCGACGCTGCGGCCGCTGGGTGACGCCCTGTTCTCCGGAACCGACGTCGACGGCCGCCGCTACCGCCTGCACGCCGCTTCGCTCGGGCCGGACACGACCGGCGTCGACGTCCGCGACGTCGGCCTGTTCGGTGGCGAGCCGGCGAGCGCGCGAGCCGACTACGCCGCCGCGCTGCTGCGCGCGATCGCCGACGAGCCGACCATCGCCGCGCGTTTCGCCGCCGATCACGTCGAGAAGGTGCTCGCGGGCTCCCGGATGGCGAACCTCCCGCCGCCGCTCCATCCCGGTGTACCGGAGCAGGTCGCCGGCGCCTGGGCCTACCTGGTCGGCCGAGCGGGCGGGCCGCTGTCCCGCCAAGCCGACCCGGTGGGCGCCGTAGGGTTCGTGGCCCGCCTCGGCTTCGCGGTGCATCAGTACCAGGCCGCCCAGTTGGATCAGGCGCGGCACCGCGACAGCTCGTGGCCGTTGCCGGCCGACCTGCGCGTCGCGGTCGGCCAGGTGCTCAGCACCTGGCGGGACGAGATGTACTCCTCGGCGACGAGCCTGCTCCCCGCCGCCGACGCGCTGCGCGACGCCTCCGGCAACGGGCTGGTCACCGCCTGGCCGGCGTCCGCGACGACGGGCCAGAGCGCGGGTGGACCCTGGTCGACGCGTCTCGCCGGGCCCGCCGACGGGGCGCGGATACCGGCGAGGCTGTGGGCCGACCTGCTCGGCGAGGCGTTGGCCGCCGGCGGCCCGGTCGCGCGCACGCTCGCGACCGACGCGGCGGTCGTCGCCCAGCGGTGGGACCAGGCCCAGTGGGTCGCGACCCGCGGCTACCGAGGCGACGGCCGGATCGCCTATCCCGCGAGCCCGCGCGCGCTCGGCTACCTGCGCGAGTCGGCGTTGGCCGCCTTTTTCCTCGCCGCGCTCGCCGGCGCCGCCGATCGCCTCGCGCTGCGCGCCGAACTCGCCGCCCAGGACGAGGCCGTGGCCACGGTCAAGGTGATCGACGAGCTCGCCGCGATCGCCCGGGCCTTCAAGCCGGACGACCCGATCGGCACGCTCTGGGGCATCGCGGTGGGAGTACCGGTGGCCGCCATCGTCGACGATCTCAAGCCGTCCGGCCCGTCCGGCCCGTCCGTCCCGTCCTCGGACGCCCTCGCCGCGATCGAGTCCGCCCGGGCGGCCACGGCGGCCCTCTCAGGCTGGCAGGCGGCCTACCTCACGTCGGCGACCGCTGTCTGGCTTCGCCGCGCCGACGACCCGATCATCCCCGTCGACGTCACCGACGCGCTCGGCGTGCGCCGCCGTTTCACGGGCGATCCGCGCCTCGACGGCTTCATCACCGGCCCGCTCGACGACTTCCTCGACCCGGCGGACCATCCACTGCCACCGGAGCGGATGTCGCACACCCAGCGGGACGCCTACCTGCGCTGGGTCGCGAGCCCCGCCCTCGTCGCCAACAACGACCACATCCCCGTGCTCGCGCACCCCGCCGTCGACATCGACGCCGCCACCGCCCGCGCCAGTGGCTAGCAGTGGACGGCCGTGCGAACCGGTCGCCCCGCGCCCACGGGCGGCTTGGCTCGGTTCAGCGCAGGATCTGGCCCAGGTCGTAGCGGACCGTCTCCTCCAGCTGGGAGTACGCGCAGCTGGCCGGGTCACGGTCGGGCCGGAAACGGACGAACTGCGCGGTGTGCCGGAAACGGGGACCCTCCAGCTGGTCGTAGCGGACCTCGACGACCAGCTCCGGGCGCAGCGGCACGAACGACAGGTCCTTGCCCTTGCCCCACCTGCTCTCCCCCGCCTCCCACGGCGTGCGCGTGTCCCCCATCCGCTCCGGTGCCCACGGATGGCCGGCCAGGTCGGTCACCAGCGGCGCCAGCTCCTCGGCGAGCGACCGCCGCCGCTCCCGCGGGAACGCGGACGCCACCCCGACCGCCGCCAGCACCGTCCCCCCGCCCGGCGCGTCGACGTACAGCCCGAGCAGCAGCGACCCGACGGCGGTCGGCTCGGCCGCGTACGGCCGGTAGCCCGCGACGACGCAGTCCGCGGTCCGGTCGTGCTTGACCTTGAACATCACCCGCTTGTCCTGCTGGTAGGGCGCGTCCAGCGGCTTGGCGATCAGCCCGTCCAGGCCCGCGCCCTCGAACGTCTCGAACCAGCGGGCGGCCTCGTCGACGTCGCTCGTGACCGGCGTGACGTGCACCGGCGGGACGGAGGCCGCCGTCGCGCCGACCGCCTCGGCCAACAGCCGGCGCCGCCGCTCGAACGGCTCATCCAGCAGCGCGGCGTCGCCGAGCGCCAGCAGGTCGAACGCGACGAACGAGGCTGGTGTCTCGGCGGCGAGCAGCTTCACCCGGCTCGCCGCCGGATGCACTCGCTGCCCGAGCGCCGCCCAGTCCAGCCGGTCCCCCACCGGCACGACGATCTCCCCGTCCAGCACGCACCGCGGCGGCAGCCCGGCCAGGAAGGCCTCGACCAGCTCCGGGAAGTACCTTTTGATCGACTTTGTGTTCCGCGACCCGATCTCGATCTCGTCGCCGTCCCGGAACACGATCGCCCGGAACCCGTCCCACTTCGGCTCGTAGCTCATCCCCGCGGGGATCTTCGCCACGGGCCTGGCCAACATCGGCTTCACCGGAGGCAGCACAGGAAGGTCCACCCACCCATGATCGCCCACCGGCCGGCGAGACACCGCATCAGGGCGCGCGTACCGCGATCGATCCCGTCCCGCCGACCTCCTCTTCAGGTCCGCGCGAACGGCCCGATACCAGTCCAGAGCGCTCCCCGATCAGATCTGATCCTTCACGGCGCCGCGTCGACGGGAGGGCCGGGCAAGAGGCGGCTGAGGGCGAGGATCGCGAGCGCGGCGGCGGCAAGCAGCCCGAAAAGCCAGGTGAGCCAGTCGCCACCCGCCCTCGCCTGCAACAGGCCGAGCACCGTGATGCCGAGCGACGCGGACAGTTGTACGGACATGAACAGCGCGGTCGTCCCCTGCGGCTGGTCGGCGGGCGGCAGGATGCGGTAGACGCTGGAGAACGTCGGTGACGCCGTGAAACCGAACCCAAGCCCGACCGCGACGAAGAGGGCGAACGCGGCCGCGAGCGGCAGCCGGTCATGGGTGAACGCGAAGGTCACCAGTCCAGCGGCGGTCACCACGGCGCCCGCCCGGACCAGCGGGCGCGGCCCCGTTCGGTCGCTGATCCGCCCGCCCCAGGACATCGAGACGAACAGGCCGAGCCCCAGCGCGCAGACCAGCAGGCCCTCGCTGGCTCCATGCAGGCCGTGGCGCGTGGCGCCGACGATCGGCAGGACCGTCACCTGCGAGTACATGATCAACCCGACGCCGCTCATCACCGCGAGGCAGGCGCCGAACCCTGGCCGGCGCAGCAGGCGCAGGTCGAAGGCCGGCGTGGTGGGCGTCGTCAGCGCGTGGCGGGTGTAGCCGGCCAGCAACGCCACGCCGACGACCGCGGCCAGCGCCACGAGCGGCCCGGCGCCGGACTGGCCCGCCCGGGTCAGCGTGAGCAGGACCGCGACGTAACCGGAGGTCAGCAGCGCGAGCCCGCGCACGTCCGCCGCCGGCACCGCGTCTACCGGCGCTGAGGCGGCACCCGCGCTGTCCGGCGCCGAGGCGGCACCCGCCCCGCCGGGGCGCGCCGGGCGGTCGGCGGGGATGAACACGAGGGCGATGGCGAGCAGGCCCAGGCACAGGGGGATGTTCACCAGGAAGATCCACTGCCAGTGCCCGGTGGCGAGCAGGAGGCCGCCGACGAACGGGCCGAGAGCCGGCGCGACATTGATGATCATCGAAATCGTGCCGATCACCCGGCCGACGCGATCCTGGCCGGCGAGCCGGGCGGCGAGCATGAGCGCGGTCGGCTCGAGCAGACCGCCGCCGAGACCCTGCAACGCCCGGAAGGCGATCAGGGCCCCGGCCGACCAGGCGAGCGCCGAGAGCGCCGAGCCAAGCCCGAACAGCGCGAGCCCGCCGAGGAACACCATCCGGCCGCCGAACCGGGCGGTGAGCCAGCCGAGCAGCGGGAGCATCGTCGCCGCCGCGAGCAGGTAGCCGATGGTCGCCCAGACCACGGTCGTGAGCGGGGCGTCGAGGTCGGTGGCGAGCGTACTCAGCGCGACCGAGACCACGGTGCCGTCCAGGACCGCCACCAGCGCGGCCAGCCCGAGCGCGGCCAGCGCTCCCACCGGTACGCCGGACCGAGCCGCCGGTTGCCCGGCCGGCCCGAGGCGCGGTGCCGGCCCCGCCGGCGGCACGGAGGCCGCCTCGAAGGCTGCTTCGGCATCCGGATCCCGGCCGGCGGCGGCACCCGGCCGCGTGCGCGGCGACCGAGGCGGCGGCACCCGGCGGCCGGCACCCGGCTCGTCGACACCGGCCGCGCGCGGATCGACGGCCGCCTGGACGCTCCTGGTCGAATCGTCACGACCTTCTGGGCTTACTCCCATGCGGCAAAATTAAACCACACCGTTTAGTACAGAGACAACCTGGACCAGTTAACCGCGCGCTAGACTCGGGCGATGGCCACGACGGACACGCGGCGGGTGGCCCGGCGCGACAAGCGCCGGGTGATCTTGGACGCGGCCGCGCCGATCTTCGGCAACGAGGGCTACGAGCGGGCGAGCATCGACGCGATCGCCACGTCGGCCGGCGTCTCCAAGCCGACGATCTACAGCTACTTCGGCGGCAAGGAGCAGTTGTTCCGCGAGTCGGTCGCCGACTCGGCCATCCAGCAGAACGCCCAGGTGCTGGAGGTGATCCAGGAGCTGGACCTCTCGGAGCGGGCCTGGCTGGCGAGCCTGCACGACCTCGGGACGCGGCTCGTCGCCTGTCAGCGCACCCCGTGCGCCGTCTTCCTCGCCCGCATGATCGCCTCGGAGACGGCGCGAGATCCCGAGGTCTACCGCGTGGTGCGCGCCAAGGCGGCCGCCCCGATCCTGGAAGCGCTGGCCGGTCGCCTCGCGATGCTCGGCAACGCCGGTTACCTGGCGGTGCCCGACCCGACGCTGGCCGCGCGCCAGTTCCTCGCGCTGATCGGTGCCGAGATTCCCGATCTCACCGAGCAGGGCACCCGGCCGGTGTCCGACGAGCGCGTCCGCGCCGCCGTCGACGCCGGCATCGACACCTTCCTGCGCGCCCACGCCCGCCCGGCCGGATAGCCGGCGGATATCGCGCGCCCGTCAGCCGGCCGCGGACTCGTCGATGGCCGTCAGGACCGGCTCGGCTAGGTCGGAACGGCAGATGAGCAGGTCGGGCAGAAGCGGGTCGGGCTGGTTGTAGCGCAACGGGGAACCGTCGACGCGGCTGGCGTGCAGCCCGGCAGCCAGGGCCACGGCGACCGGGGCGGCCGAATCCCATTCGTACTGGCCGCCGGCGTGCACGTACACGTCCGCCTCACCGCGGATCACCGCTGCGGCCTTGGCGCCGGCCGAACCCATCGGGACGACCATGCCACCGATCCGCTCGGCGACGTCGGCGACCAGCCTGGGCGCGCGCGTGCGGCTGGCGACCAGCCGCGGCGGCCTGCCCTCGGGCCGCGCCGGTGGCGGCGTGATGGTCGCCGTCGACAGCGTCACCCCGAGCGCGGGGAGCGCGACGGCACCGACGACGAGGCCGCCGGCCTGCCAGAGGGCGACGTGCACCGCCCAGTCGTCGCGGCCCGCCTCGGAGAACTCGCGCGTGCCATCGAGTGGATCGACGATCCACACCCGGTCGGCGCGCAGCCGGGCCGGGTCGTCGGCGGCCTCCTCGGAGAGCACCGCGTCCGCCGGCCGGTGGCGTGCCAGGGCGCCCGCGAGCAGCTCCTGCGCGCCGGCGTCGCCGGCCGCGCGCAGCGCGGCGCCGTCCGCGAAGCCCAGCTCGGCGCGGATCCCGAGCAGCCGCCGTCCCGCGTCCGTCGCCAGCCGGCTCGCCAGCGCGGCGTCCGTAAGCTCTCGCGCCCCTGACGAGTCTGTCGGCTCTGGCGAGCCGTCCCGCGAACCGTCAGGTGCCCAGGTGGTGCCGTCGATGCTCATCGACTCCGAACCCTATGGCAGCACCTGGCCCGAGGGCGGCTCCACACCGTTGATCATCCGACCGGCGGCCGTCACCTCACCGGCCGCTGTCGTGGCACGCGACGCCAGGCGTCGACCGCGGCGAGCCAGCCGCCGTGGCTGTGCTCCATAATGACGCCGTAACCGCTACGGTCGCGACGTGTCCGCCATCACCCGCACCCCCCACGGGTCGCCGCGTGATCCGTCGGGTTCGCCCGCCCTGGTCGGCCCGGACCGTGCCGCCGAGCTGACGGCCGCGTCCCGCGCCTGGCCCTCGATCCTCCTCACCCGCCCCCAGCTCGCCGGCCTGGAGCTGCTCCTGCTGGGTGCCTTCGGCCCCGTCGCCGGGTACGCCAGGGAGTCGCTGCGCGACGGCCTGCGCACGCCGACGCTCGCCGTCCCGGCCGAGGACGTGGCGGGCGTCCGCCCGGACGACACGATCGCGCTGCGGGATCCCGAGGGCGTCCTGATCGCCGTCCTGCACGTCAGCGTGGTCCAGCCGTCCGCCGCGGACCCCCAGCCGACGCCGGGCCGGGTGCGGCTGGCGGGCCGGCTCGAGGGACTGCGGCTGCCGCGCCATCCGGATTACCCGGGGCTGCGGCTGCGGCCCGGTGAGCTGCGCGCGCTGCTGCGCGAGCGGGGCTGGCTCGAGCCGGGAGGCAGCCCGCCGTGGGCGGTCTGGGCCGACGGCCTGCTGCACACCGCGGACGTCGCCCGCATCCGGGCGCTGACCCGCCAGGGCAAGCGCTGTGTGGTGCTCGCGCCGACGGGCGGCGCCGACCCGGCCGACCCGCGCCATCACCTGCGAGTCCGCGCCCTGCACGCGGCCCTCGACGCCCTCGACGAGCCGTTGCGCCCGACCGAGGCGACGCTGGCCGGCGACGCGATCGCCGCGGAGGCCACCCACGTCCCGGTCACCGGCGCGCGTTTCTCGGTGAGCGCCGCCGTGGCACCCGCGGGCGCGGACAGGACGGCCGATGCCCACCCGGCGCAGGCGCCGCATCCGCTCGACGCGCAGCCGGGCAGGGCACTGCTCGTGCTGGTGCCGGTCGAGCCCAGCGCGGAGCTCGCCGCGCCCCGCGAGCCGGGGATCACGGCCACCTCGCCGTTCGGCGCTCCGGCCGGTGGCGATCCCGGCGAGCCCGACCGGCTGGCCGAGCTCACGACCCTGCGTGCGCATGTCGCCGAGTTCTACGGCCTGGGCGGGAGCATCACCGGGCCGGCGCTGGGCGCACCGGGGCGCGACGAGCTGGCGGCGCTGCTCGCCACCGGGCGACCGATCCCGACGGAGCTCACCCCGCCCGGCGTGGCCGCCGAGCTCGCCCGGGCCTACCCACCACGACACGCCCGCGGCTTCGCCGTCTGGATAAGCGGACCGGCCGCGAGCGGCGTGGCGTCGCTCGCCCGCCTGCTGGCGGTTCGGCTGCTGGAACGCGGCGACCGGCACGTCACCCTGCTCGGCGACGAGCCGGCCAGGATCGGCTTCGTCGCCGCCGAGGTCGCCGCCGCCGGCGGCGTCGTCGTGTGCGCGCCGGGCGCCCCGACCAGCTCGCGGGAGCGGGCCAGCGCCCGCGAGCTGGTCGGGTCCGCCGGCGCCGGGTTCGTGCTCGTCCGCCTACCAGGCGGCGGCGAGGCCGCCGACGCCGCGGTCACCGGCGCCGAGCCCGCCGCCGCCGCCGAGGTCACCATCGACACCGCCGAGCCGACCGCCGATGCCGCCGATGCCGCCGATGCCGCTGATGCCGCCGTCGACGCCATCGTGACCTACCTGCGTGCCGAAGGCTGGCTCCTGGCCTAGACGGCCCGGCCGGGCCGGCGGTCACGCCGCCGACCCGGACGGCGGGTCGAATCCTGGGCTCAGGCCACGTCGTACCGGTCGAGGTTCATGACCTTGACCCAGGCGGCGACGAAGTCGTCCACGAAGGTCTTCTTCGCGTCGTCGCTCGCGTAGACCTCGGCGAGCGCCCGCAGCTCGGAGTTCGAGCCGAAGACCAGGTCGACGCGGGTGCCGGTCCACCGGACCTCACCGGTCTCGTCGTCGCGGCCGGCGAACGTGTTCGCGTCGTCGGACGCCGGCGTCCACGTCACGCCCAGATCGAGCAGGTTGACGAAGAAGTCGTTCGTCAACGCTCCGGGGGTGGCGGTGAAGGCGCCGAGCGGCGACTGCTGGTAGTTCGCGCCGAGGACACGCAGACCGCCGACGAGGACGGTCATCTCCGGCGCCGACAGGGTCAGCAGGTTCGCCCGGTCGACTAGCAGGAACTCGGCCGGCAGGCGCTGCGCCGCCTTCCCGACGTAGTTGCGGAAACCGTCCGCCTTCGGCTCCAGGGGCGCGAACGACTCGACGTCGGTCTGCTCCTGCGACGCGTCGGTGCGGCCCGGGGTGAAGGGGACCTCGACCTCGAAACCGGCGGTCCGCGCCGCCTGCTCGACGCCGACGCCACCGGCCAACACGATCAGGTCGGCGAGCGAGACCTGCCGGCCGCCGGCCGTGTTGAAACCCTCCTGGATCCCGGTCAGCGTCCGCAGGACGACCGCGAGCCTGTCGGGCTCGTTGACCTCCCACCCGTTCTGTGGCTCCAGCCGCAGGCGGGCGCCGTTCGCGCCGCCGCGCTTGTCGCCGCCGCGGAACGTCGAGGCCGACGCCCAGGCGGTCGAGACCAGCTCCGAGACCGTCAGGCCGGAGGCGGCGATCCGCTCTTTGAGGGCGGCCACGTCCGCGGCGTCGACCAGCTCGCCGGTCACCGGCGGGACCGGGTCCTGCCAGATCAGCACCTCGGCAGGGACCTCCGGGCCGAGGTAGCGCTGGATCGGGCCCATGTCGCGGTGCGTCAGCTTGTACCAGGCCCGGGCGAACGCGTCGGCGAACGCGGCAGGGTCGTCCTTGAAGCGCCGCGAGATCGGCTCGTAGACCGGGTCGAAGCGCAGCGCCAGGTCCGTCGTCAGCATGGTCGGGGCGTGCGTCGTCGCCGGGTCGAAGGCGTCGGGCACGGTGCCGGCGCCGGCACCGTCCTTCGGCCGCCACTGGTTGGCGCCCGCCGGGCTCTGGAACAGCTCCCACTCGTAGCCGAACAGGATCTCGAAGAAGCTGTTGTCCCAGGTCGTCGGCGTGTTCGTCCAGATGCCCTCGAGGCCGCTGGTGATCGCGTCGGCGCCCTTGCCGGTGCCGTAGGTGCTCTTCCAGCCAAGGCCCTGCTGCTCGATCGGGGCGCCCTCGGGCTCGGCGCCGACGCTCTCGGCCGGGCCGGCGCCGTGGGTCTTGCCGAAGGTGTGGCCGCCGGCGACCAGGGCGACGGTCTCCTCGTCGTTCATCGCCATCCGGCGGAACGTCTCGCGGATGTCGCGGGCCGCGGCCAGCGGGTCCGGGTTGCCGTTCGGGCCCTCCGGGTTGACGTAGATGAGGCCCATCTGGACGGCGCCGAGCGGGCTCTCGAGCTCCCGGTCACCGGCGTAGCGCTCGTCGCCGAGCCAGGTGGACTCGGGGCCCCAGTAGACGTCCTCGTCCGGCTCCCAGACGTCCGGGCGGCCGCCGGCGAAGCCGAAGGTCTGGAAACCCATCGACTCCAGCGCGACGTTGCCGGCCAGCACCATCAGGTCGGCCCAGGAGAGCTTCTGGCCGTACTTCTTCTTGACCGGCCACAGCAGGCGGCGGGCCTTGTCGAGGTTGCCGTTGTCCGGCCAGCTGTTGAGCGGCGCGAACCGCTGCTGGCCGGTGCCGGCGCCGCCGCGGCCGTCATCGATGCGGTAGGTGCCCGCGGCGTGCCACGCCATTCGGATCATGAACGGGCCGTAGTGGCCGAAGTCGGCCGGCCACCAGTCCTTCGAGGCCGTCAGCAACTCGGCGATGTCGCTCTTCACGGCGGCGAGGTCGAGGGACAGGAAAGCCTTGCCGTAGTCGAACTCCTCGCCCAGGGGGTTGGCCACGGCAGGGTTCTTGGCAAGGATCTTCAGGTTGAGCTGGTTCGGCCACCAGCCCCTGTTCCCGCCGCCCTGGGTCGGGTGCGGGGCGCGCGGGTGCGCGACTGGGCAGCCTACGGTGTTCGCCTCGTTGACATTGGGCGCGGTCTCACGGTTCTCGGACATGTGACTCCTTCCGAGCCTCGGCAGTGAGGGTGTTCAGGGCGTACGCCCGACGGAACAGGCCGGGCACAGCCCCCAGTAGGTGACCTCGGCCTCGTCGATCGTGTAGCCGTGGTCGTCGGACGCGGTCAGGCACGGCGCGTCACCGACGGCGCAGTCGACGTCGGCGACGACGCCGCACGACCGGCACACGACGTGGTGATGGTTGTCCCCGACCCGCGACTCGTAGCGGGCCACGGACCCGGCCGGCTGGATGCGCCGGAACAGGCCCGCGGCCGTCATCGTGTGCAACGAGTCGTAGACGGCCTGGTGGGACACCTCGGGCAGCTCCCGACGAACGAATCCGATGATCGAGTCCGTGTCGGCGTGCGGGTGCGCGTACACCGCGCCCAGCACCGCCACCCGAGGACGGGTCACCCGCAGGCCAACTCCCCGCAGCACCTGCTGAAAGTCCAGGGCATCGGCCATGCCAGACACCCTGCACCCTTTTCTTGAACCTGTCAAGAAAACTAGGCCACCACGGAACGCTTACCTCGACAATGAGTTACACGACGACGTCGAAGTGCTACTGTCCGCGAAGCCCCGGGCGGCGACCGGGCGAAGGCTCCCAGCCGCCTCGGCGGCCGGGTGAGGGCGGTCGACGTCCGCCGGACGGGTGGGGGCGCCCGGGCGGACGTCGGCCTGCCTAGGGCAGGGCCGCGACTATGTCCGTGACGGGCTTGCGGGCGCCCGTGTAGAAGGGGGTCTCCAGGCGGGTGTGCCGGCGGGCGGCGCTGGCGCGCAGGTGGCGGATGCAGTCGACGATCCGGTGCAGCTCGTCCGCCTCGAAGGCGAGCAGCCACTCGTAGTCGCCCAGGCCGAAGGCGGAGACCGTGTTGGCGCGCACGTCCTCGTACTCCCGGCCCATGATCCCGTGCTCGGCGAGCATGCCGCGCCGCTCGTAGTCGGGCAGCAGGTACCACTCGAGCGAGCGGTTGAACGGGTAGACGCAGACGTAGCCGCGCGGGTCCTCACGCCGGACGAAGGCCGGGATGTGGCTACGGTTGAACTCGGCGGGCCGGTGCAGGCCGACGGCCGACCACACCGGGTCGAGGTGCGCGCCCAGCGCCGTCTGGCGGAACCGCTGGTAGGTCTCCTGCAGGACGTCCGGGTCCGGGCAGGTCCACCAGATCATGATGTCGGCGTCGGCCCGGTAGCCGGAGATCTCGTAGATGCCCCGGGTGTAGACGTCCTTCGCGAGGGCGGCCTCGAGCAGTGTGTCCACCTCGGCGGCGACCGAGGGCCGGTCGGCCGGCAGCGGCCGCCGCGCGGCGAACACCGACCAGCTGGTGTAGAGCAGCTCCGCGTTCAGGTCGCGGGCGGACCTCGCCGCCTCGCCACGCTGGGTGCCGGACTCCTCCGATGCGGGCAGGACGCCCTCCGGCTGGGGCGTGGACGAAGGCTGGGTGGACGACGTGGACGACATAGCCCTATTCTTCCTCGCTCGCGGGCCGGCTGACCGCGCCGACCGCCTCCGTATCGATCCGCAGCACCGCGGCCGCCGCCGCCTCGCCGGAACGGATGCAGGCGGGTATGCCGACCCCGTCGTAGCCGGCGCCGGCGAGCGCCAGCCCCGGCGGCAGCGACCGGCGCACCATGGCGACCCGCTGCAGATGGCCCGGAAGGTACTGCGGCAGCGCCCCGCCCCACCTGCTGACCCGCGTCGCGACCGGACGGGCCGACAGGCCGGTGGCGTGCGCGATCTCGGCGGCCACCACGCCGGCGAGCTCGATGTCGGAGCGGCGCAGGTCCTGGTCGGAACCGGCCCGCCCGACGCTCGCGCGGATCACCCGCAGCGGCCCGCCGCCGGACACGTGCGGCCACTTCGACGTCAGGTAGGTCGCGGCCTTGATCGTCGCGCCTTCGCGGGCCGGCACCAGGAACCCGCTGCCCGCCGGCAGGTCGACGTCCCGGTAGACGAGCGTGACCAGCCCGATCGAGGCGTATGGCACGCCGGCCAACGGCGCGGCGGCCTGCGGCGCGACCGGGCTGAGCAGCTCGCGGGCCGCTGGGGCCGGAACGGCTAGGATCACCGCGTCGGCGTCCAGCGAGCCGCCGCCCCGTGGTCCGAGCGCGACCGTGGTGGGCGCGGCGCCCGTGTCCGGGCCGGCCTCGTCGAACGGGGCTCCTGCCAAATCGGCGACAGGGTCCCTGCCGGACGGGCGAAGCCCGTCTGGGAGGTCAGCGGTCTGGGAGGTCGTGACCTGCCAGCCACCCTCGACGCGGGTGAGCCGGCGCACCAGCACTCCGGTGTGCACGGTGGCGCCGCTGGCCTCGGCCACCCGGGCGGCGAAGGCGCCGAGGCCGCCGCGCACCGAGGCGAACACCGGCGACGGCGCCGTCGCGGCGGCCGGCCCGGTCCGCGCCCGCACCCGGTGGGCGCCGAGCAGCAGCGACCGGTCCTCGGCCAGGATCGGCACGAGCTGCGGAACGGTGGCGCGCAGCGACAGCGCGTCGGCCCGGCCCGCGTAGACGCCGCCGAGCAGCGGGTCGACCAGCCGGTCGACCACCTCGCGGCCGACCCGGGCGCCGACGTAGTCACCGACTGTCGGGTCGTCGGGCAGGCTGCTGCGCGGGAGCACGAGATCGGCGGCGGCGCGGACCAGGCCCCACGGGGAGAGGACCTTGGAGCGGACCAGCCCCAGCGCGTCGGTCGGCACGCCGAGCAGGGTGTTGGGTGGGATCGGCCGCAGCCGCCCCTTGATCCACAGCGAGGCGGATGTGGTGTCCGGGTGGACGATGTCGTGGCCGAGGCCGACCTGGCGGGCCAGCCGAGTTCCCTCCGGGACCCTGGCCAGGAAGGACTCGGCGCCTTCCTCGATGTCGAGGCCCGCGAGCGGGGTGGTGCGCAGCTTGCCGCCCACCCGGTCCCCGGCCTCCAGCACCGTCACATCGGCTCGGCCGGCCAGCGCGTGTGCCGCGGACAGCCCGGCGATCCCGCCACCGATGATCACCACTCGCACGCTGGGACGCCCCCTTGGACAGCCAGAACGGGCCTGAACGCGCGCGCCCCGCCAGGCACCGTCGACCTGCTAGTCGCCATGGACCCTGCTAGTCGCCATGGACGAGGTCGACGATGTGCGCGAGCACGCCGGGGTCGGTCTCGGGCAGCACGCCGTGGCCCAGGTTGAAGATATGTCCCTCGGCCTTCGAGCCGCGCAGCAGCACGTCGCGGACCTTGTCCGCGAGCACGTCGCGCGGGGCGAACACCGCGGTCGGGTCCAGGTTGCCCTGCACGGCGCGGCCGGGGCCGACACGGCGGGCGGCCTCGTCGAGGCCGACCCGCCAGTCCACGCCGACCACGTCGGCGCCCGCCTCGCCCATCGCCGTCAGCAGCTCGCCGGTGTTGACGCCGAAGTGGATCCGCGGCACGCCCGCGTCCTCGAAGGCGGCGAGCACCTTGGCGCTGTGCGGGGCGACGTAGCGTCGGTAGTCGGCCTCGTCGAGGGCGCCGGCCCACGAGTCGAACAGCTGCAGCGCGTCGATGCCCGCGTCGACCTGCACCCGCAGGAAGCCGATGGTGATGTCAGCGAGGCGGTCCAGCAGCACGTGCCACAGCGACGGCTCGCTGTACATCAGCTGTTTCGTCTTCGCGTGCGTCCGGCTCGGGCCGCCCTCGACGAGGTAGCTGGCCAGCGTGAACGGCGCGCCGGCGAAGCCGATCAGCGGGGTGTCGCCGAGCTCGGCGAGCAGCAGCCGGACCGCGTCGTGGATGTAGGGAACGTCGTCCGGCTCGAGCGGCCGCAGCGGCGTGAGCCCGGCGGCGTCGCGGATCGGCTCGGCCACCACCGGGCCGGTGCCGGCGACGATGTCGACGCCCACGCCGATCGCGACCAGCGGCACGACGATGTCCGAGAAGAAGATCGCCGCGTCGGTGCCGAAGCGGCGGACGGGCTGCAGCGTGATCTCGGTGACGAGCGCGGCGTCCTGACAGGACTCCAGCATCGGCACGCCGGCGCGCAGCGCCCGGTACTCGGGCAGCGCCCGGCCGGCCTGCCGCATGAACCAGACCGGAGTGACGTCGGTCGGCTCCCGCCTGGCGGCACGCAGCAGCGGCGCGCGCCCGGCCAGCCCCGGCCGGCGCGGCCCGACCGCCGCCTTGGAAGCGGACGCAGTAACCACAGCCATACTCCGATCGTGACACGCGCCGGCCGAAGGTGCCGAACCGTGTACCCGGCGGTCGATGCGACTCGCGTGAACGGCAGAACCCGATTCTTCTACGCTCCGTAGAAACTACTCCCCGCGGTTCGCCGACGCACCCGCCCCCAGCCCGGCGAGGCTCGCCGGCGCCACGCCGGACCGGCGCCACCCACCCGCACGACACCCCACCAAAGCAGACCCACCATGCACCCAACGGGTGGAATCAGGACGGTCGAGGCATGTGCCGCAGGCGGCACCCAGATGGCCCGGCCGCGACACGCCGGGGGGAATGCGTGGAGATCAGCCATGGTCATGGCACCGTCTGAGCCGTCCGAAAGGGCGGGGAGCGCACACGATGTCCGAGCCGGGTACCGTGCCGTTCTCGCACGCGCTCTGGGCCCTCCCGTGCTCCCGACCATGCGGACCAGGAAACCCAGCCGGCCACAGGAGGTGCGGTCATGCTCCCTGGACGCAAGCCTGATCAGCCTGATCAGCCCCATCAGCCCGCCGGGCGGACGGGCCTGGCACGCCGCCCGCCGGCTGACCGCCGGCTGGCGCTCAGCGAGCGCAGGGAGCCGGCCGGCGAGTACCTCCACTGCCCGCAATGCGCCTCAGAACGGTCGTTCGAACGTCCGGAGTGCCTCGACGGGCACGGCGCGGACTGCCCCGAACGGGCCTGCGTGCACTGCGGCACCGCGATCCTGGTCGCGCCACTGACCCAGCCGGGCGCGGGCCACGACGACGGCGCGCACCCGTCGCAGTCCCGGGTGGTCCGCCAACCGGCCGTCCCCGGTCAGGCTCCGGACGCCTCGTCTCGGGGCCGCGCGGCACGCTCGCTGACGGGTCCCAGACGATCCCCGCGGTCCCTGGCGTGAGCCTGTACAGCCCCGCACCGGAGCCGCTGGGCCCCGGCGCTCTTCCTCCGCCGGACCTCCCGCATCGGGCGCAACCCCACCGGATACACCCAGCGGGATCGAAGCAGCACGCTCCGACGTCCGGGCAGCGCGAGCTGCGCGCACGCCCTAACGTGGCCGCCATGGGCGTCCCGCTGTCTCCCGACGCCGCGCCCACGCGTGCGGCGGCAACGGCGGCGGTGGCCGCGCCGGCGCTCGCCGGGCCACACCTGTTCGTCGCAACGGCGGCGGCGCTACGGGACGCCCTGGGGACGCTGCGCCCCGACCTGACGGTTCGGGAGACGGCACCGCCGAGTCGAGTCGCCCCATACGCGTTCGCGCTCACGGCCAGCCTCGCCGGCGACGACGACGATCTCGCCGCCGGCCGGCTCGTCCTGCTGTTCGACCCGGCGGGGCACGACGCCTGGGAGGGCACCACCCGGCTGGTCTGCTACGCCCGGGCCTCGGTCGAGCCCGAAGTCGCGGCCGACCCGATGCTGCCCGAGGTGGCCTGGTCGTGGCTGATCGACGCGATGGCGGCGCACGGCGCCGGCGCGCGGGCACTCGGTGGGACGGTCACCACGACGACGTCGCGCCGTTTCGGCGTGCTCGCACCCGACGGCGACAGCTTCGACGTGGAGATGCGCTGCTCCTGGTCACCCGACTGGGCCGAGACCGCCAGCCGACCCGGCGCCGCGGACACCGACGGGACGCCCTGGTCCGCCCAGGACGCCGCCGCCCAGGTGCATGCCTTCGTCGACCTGCTCGCGGCCATGGCCGGCCTGCCGCCCCGCATCGCGGGCGTCGTCCCCCTTTCGGGCCGCCGCTCCTAGCGCACCGGCAGACCGCCCGCCGAGCGGGCGGCGGCACGTCGTCTCCGCGTGCTCGTCGGTCCCACGTCCGTTGGGCTCCAGCCGCCGCGCCGTCTGGCGGATCGCGGCCGCGAGACTCCCTGGCGGCCAAAGGGCCAGCCAGGCGCCGTGACGGCCAACCGCGCAAAGCGGTCTCCGGGCGCTCGACGGCTCGCCCACGCTACCCGCGGGCAGCGTGGGCGAGCCGTATACATATGGCGGTACGCCGGTCACTGGAGCCGGTCACTTCGCTACGAAGCGTAGAAACGGTACGTTTGATCCGTGGACTGGCCTGCCAACAGCGGCATTCACACGTACCATCGCCGATCGTGACGTCGACGGTTCCGAACTCAACACGGCAGCTCAGCGGGGGTGGCAGACCAGACGTGACCGACGCGGCAGAGGCGGCGTCGCCCGCCGTCACCCCACTGCTGGAACCGGTCGAGGGCGTGCCACCCGTCACCTCGGACGCACGCGCCCTGGCCGCAGTGGCCGAGCGGCTGGCCGCGGGCGAAGGCCCGGTGGCCTTCGACGCCGAACGCGCGTCCGGCTACCGCTACAGCCAGCGCGCCTACCTGGTCCAGATACGGCGGCGCGGCTCCGGCAGCGTACTCATCGACCCGGTCGCGCTCCCCGACCTGAGCATGATCCAGGACAAGGTCGGCGAGTGCGAGTGGGTGCTGCACGCCGCGAGCCAGGACCTGCCATGCCTGGCCGAGCTCGGCCTGCACCCGACGAGGCTGTTCGACACCGAGCTCGCCGGCCGGCTCCTGGGCTACGAACGGGTCGGCCTCGGGGTGATGGTCGAGCGGGTGCTCGGCTTCGGGCTGGAGAAGGGGCACTCGGCCGCCGACTGGTCGACCCGCCCGCTGCCCGAGCCGTGGCTGCGCTACGCGGCGCTCGACGTCGAACTGCTCGTCGAGCTGCGCGACGCGCTCGCCGCCGAGCTCGCCGAGGCGGGCAAGCTGGACTTCGCCCTCCAGGAGTTCGCGGCGATCGTCGCCGCGCCGCCGCGCGAGCCACGGGCCGAGCCCTGGCGGCGCACCAGCGGTATCCACCGCGCCCGCAGCCGGCGCCAGCTGGCCGCGGTCCGCGCGATGTGGTCCGCCCGGGACAAGATCGCCCGCGCCCGCGACATCGCGCCCGGCCGGGTGCTTCCCGACAGCGCGATCATCGACGCGGTGCTGTCCGCGCCGGCGGACGCCGCCGAGCTCGTCAAGCTGCCCGTGTTCTCCGGCCCGCGGCTACGCCGCAGCGCAGGCACATGGATGGCCGCGCTGACGGAGGCGGCGGCGCTGCCGGACACCGCGCTGCCGCCGGCGACGGCGTCCACCGGCGGCGACGGGCTGCCGCCGCCCAACCGCTGGGCCGAGCGTGACCCGGTCGCCGCCGCGCGGCTCGCGCGGGTTCGTGCCGGGCTGAACGCGATCGCCGACAAGCAGAGCATGCCGGTGGAGAACCTGATCGAACCGGCGCTGACCCGGCGGGTCGTCTGGTCACCGCCGAGCGCTCCGGACGTCGCGAACGTGACGAAGGCGCTGCTGGCCGGCGGTGCCCGCCGCTGGCAGGTCGACCTGACCGCGGCCACGATCGCCGCCGCTCTCCTCGAGCCAACCGAGCAGCCGCTGGGCGCCACGCCGCCGGCCGAGTCCGCCGACGCCCGTTGAGGGTTGTCAGCCCTCCGCGAACCCGGGCACCATCCCTGGCCGCCGCTGGTTGACCGCGGCATGAACGATAACCTGCCGCCGGCCCAGCGCGGCGACTCGGCCGGCCCCCAGGATGCCCCGGCCGGGCGGGAGGACGCCACCGCCGGGCAGGAGCAGGAGTCCCTCGACGCCTACTCGGCGGCGGTCGTCCACGTGGCGAGCACGGTGCTGCCGAGCGTGGCGAGCCTGCGGGTGCGCGGGCGGCGCGGGCACGGCGCCGGCAGCGCGAGCGTCCTGACGGCCGACGGCTTCCTGCTGACCAGCGCGCACGTCGTCGAAGGCGCCGAGTCTGCCGAGGCGACCTTCACCGACGGCGCCGACGTCATCGCCGACGTGATCGGCCGTGACCCGCTGTCCGACCTTGCGGTCCTGCGGGCCCGCGGCGCGGTGCCGCCGCCGGTGACGCTCGGCGACGCGACCCAGCTGCGGGTGGGCCAGCTGGTGGTCGCGCTCGGCAACCCGCTGGGACTTGCGGGCAGCGTCACCGCCGGCATCGTCTCCGCACTCGGCCGCTCGTTGCCAACCCAGTCCGGCCGGGTGGTCGACGAGGTCATCCAGACCGACGCGGCGCTCAACCCGGGCAACAGCGGCGGCGTGCTCGCCGACAGCCGAGGCCGGATGGTCGGCGTCAACACGGCCGTCGCCGGCATCGGCCTCGGCCTCGCGGTGCCGATCAACGACACCACCCGTGGTCTGATCGCCACGCTCATGCGCCACGGCCGGGTCCGGCGCGCCTGGCTCGGCATCGCCGGCGCCCAGGCGCCGCTGCCGCCCGCGCTGGCCGCGAAGGTCGGCAGGCGGGCCGGGCTGCGCGTCGCGCAGGTCGTCGACGGCAGTCCGGCCGAGCAGGCCGGCCTGCGCCGCGGCGACGTCGTCCTGTCCGTCGACGGCCAGGAGATCGCCACCAGCACCGCCATCCAGAAGCTCATGGTCGAGCACGCCATCGGCCGCCGCCTGGAGATCACCGTCTGGCGCAACGGCGCCCTCGTCGACGTCGTAGCCGTCCCCCGCGAACTCACCGACGCCTAACACGGCCGCCAGCACGCTCCGTCGAACCGAGTCGGACACGCGAGCCGCTAAGATCGACATCATGCGGGTCGAGCGGATCTCGTTCAGTGGGTTCAAGTCGCCGCGTGACCTGAACCTGCGGTGATCCGTCCTACACCGACGGATGCCGTCGGCCCCGATGATCCCCGAGGGCTTCGACGGCGGCACCCTGCTTGGCGGTGCCGCGCCGGAGCCTAATTGGTTTTCCGGCTAAGGCGGCTCGTAGCAGCAGGCGGTCATTGCCTGGGTGGCGCGCGGGCGACAGTCGTCGGGGCGACGAACGCGGTTCGAACGTGGATTTCGTCCACAGAATGACGCTACGGCCCGACCAATGGTCGAGGTCGTGCCAACGAACCCCGAGGTCGTGCCAACGAACCCCGTCGCCTCAAGCCGGACGCCTCGTGAATCCGGCTAGTCAAGACCTGCCCACGCCGAGCCGGCAACCATCCGGGATGACGACGTCCCGCCGGCCCAGCGGGCTGAAAGGACCTACCGTGAATGGCCTCGACGACGCGGTTGCCACGGGCCCCAGGCGCGCGCGCCGTTCGTCCGGCCGCCGGACGAGGCGCGGCCCAGTCGCCGGTGCCAACCACGGTGCTGGGATCACGGCGGCGGACGCCACCGGCATCGCCGCACCGGACGACACCGAGACTGAACTGGCCACGGCCACGACCACGGCCGACACCAGCGCGTTCGAATCTGGCGGGTCCGAATCCGGCGCACTCGGCTCCGGCTCCGGCGACGGCGACGCTTCCTCCTCCAGCGCGGTGGCCAGCCGGGCGCCGGACGCGGCCGCCGCCACGCCGGTCCGCTCGACGCGGCGGCGGCTGGCGGTCGTCCTGCCCGTGGCAGGGATCGCCGCCGTGCTCGCGGCGGGCGGCGTCGGGATCGGCATGCTCGCGGCAACGGACGAGGCCCAGCCGGGCGACGCCGTGCACGACTACCTGACGGAGATCAGCGGCGGCCGGCTGTCGGTCGCGTACCAGCAGCTGTGCGCCCAGACCCTCGACGAGCATGCGACCGCCGGCCACGCGTACCGGCCGGGCGACTTCCAGGCCGACCTGCTCGCCCAGAACGGCCAGGACGGCGGTCCGATCCGCAATGTCAGCGTCACGGCAGTGGCACTCGCACCCGCGCCGGCCGCGGACTCAGAACGCGACGTGACCGTACTCGTCCAGCGTGAGCACTCGGCCGCGAGCCGCGTCTACCGCGTCGACCGCCAGGACGGTCGGTACTGCCTGCGGACCGTCTGACCGCGACACCCACAGCCAACATCGCGACATCGCGACATCGCGAGGCCGGGACCTGACTGCGCGGCCCTCCAGCGACCGCGGCACCGCGGCCTGACCGACGGCACCGTCCAGCGGCGCCGCGGTCCCTACCGGAACGACGCCGGCCGGCAACGGCTGGCGCGGTCCGGCGAACCCACTTCCAGACCACCGACCTGCACCCTGCCTGACCGGGCCGATCTGAGCTGAGGACCCAGTGAACGCGAACCAGTACGGACCCGCCACGCCGACGCAGTACGGAGCACAGCCCGGTGCCGCCTGGCCGGGGCAGCCCGCTGGCCCCGCCCAGCCTGGATACCCCGGCCAGGCGGGCTACGGAGGCCAGCCCGGCTTCGTGCAGCAGCCCGGCTACGCGGCGCCAGGCTTCGGCGGCCCCGCGGGCTATGGCGCGCCGGCGGGGCCGGGGCTGCCCGGCTATCCGGGCGCGGGCGCGCCGGCGCCCAAGAAGCGGCGGCGCTGGCTGCTGCCGGTCGTCCTCGTCGCCGTGCTGGTGGTCGGCGGCTGCGCGGCCGGGATCGCGGCGCTGGCCAAGTCCAGCTCCGGGCCGCGGTCGGTGGTCAGCGGCTACCTCGGCGACGTGCGGTCCGCCCGCTACCAGCAGGCATACGACCGGCTCTGCGGCTCGCTGCGCAGCCAGGGCACCGCGGCGGACTTCGCCACGGTCATGAAGCAGCGGGACGCGGCCGAGGGGCCGATCTCGAAGTTCAAGACCACCGGCTACCGCGTCAGCACCGGCGGCGGCACCTCGAACCGCGTCGTGACCGTCGCGGTGACCCGCAACGGCAAGACGACCGCCTATGACTACCGGGTCGGCAAGGACGGTGGCAAGGACTGCCTCCTGTCGACGTGACCTGCCGGCTCGTGCCGACCTGACCTGCCGGCCGCCCCACGGGCCGCCTCCCGTCAACCGGGAGGCGGCCCGTCGTCATGCGCACGGCTGCCGGACGGGAGCGGCCAGATGGGCATGGAGGCCGCCCCGGCATTGTTACCTACTCATCGGTAACTCTGTCGTAGGCTGGCGAGGTGCCGCCGGGCAACAGCCGTTGGCGGCCCAGCCGAGCCGTTCCTCGCCGGGGAGGACCTCCGTGTTCAAGGCATCCCGCGGTGCCGTCCGCGACGTCGTGTTCGTCGACGGGGTACGCACCCCGTTCGGCAAGGCCAAGGGGGTCTACGCCGAGACCCGCGCGGACGACCTGGTCGTCCGGGTCATCCGGGACCTGCTGCGGCGCAATCCCGCGCTGCCGCCCGAGCGGGTCGACGACGTCGCGATCGCCGCGACCACCCAGATCGGCGACCAGGGGCTCACGATCGGCCGGGTCGCCGGGATCCTGTCCGGGCTGCCCGAGTCGGTGCCCGGCTACGCGATCGACCGGATGTGCGCGGGCGCCGTCACGGCCGTCACCACCACGGCGTCCGCGATCGGCATCGGCGCCTATGACGTGGCGATCGCCGGCGGCGTCGAGCACATGGGCCGCCACCCGATGGGCGAGGGTGTCGACCCGAACCCGCGCTTCGTCTCGGAGAAGCTGGTCGACCCGTCCGCGCTGGTCATGGGCATGACTGCCGAGAACGTGCACGACCGCTACCCGGACATCACCAAGGCGCGCGCCGACGCATATGCCGCCACCTCCCAGGAGAAGGTCGCGAAGGCCTACGCCGACGGCAAGATCCAGCCTGATCTAGTCCCGGTCGCCGCGCGGCATGCCGAGACTGGCTGGGAGTACGTCACGGTCGACGAGCCGCCGCGCCCGGGCACGACCGTCGAGGGCCTGGCGGGCCTGAAGACCCCGTTCCGCCCGCACGGCAAGGTGACGGCCGGCAACTCGGCCGGCATCAACGACGGCGCGACCGGCTGCATCCTGGCGGCCGGCGAGGTCGCCGACGAGCTGGGCCTGTCGAAGAAGATGAGCCTCGTCGGGTTCGGCTTCGCCGGCGTCGCGCCCGAGGTGATGGGTGTCGGACCGATCCCGTCGACCGAGAAGGCGCTCGCCCGGACGGGCCTGACCATCGACGACATCGGCCTGTTCGAACTGAACGAGGCGTTCGCCGTGCAGGTGCTGGCGTTCCTCGACCACTTCGGCCTCGCGGACGACGACCCGCGGGTCAACCCCTACGGGGGCGCGATCGCGCTCGGCCACCCGCTGGCCAGCTCCGGGGTGCGGCTGATGACGCAGCTCGCCCGCGAGTTCGAGGAGCACCCCGAGGTCCGCTACGGCCTGACCGCGATGTGCGTCGGCTTCGGCATGGGCGCCACCACCATCTGGGAAAACCCCCACTTCTCGGCCTGACGACCACTCCCCCGGATAGGAGCGCCACCGCGATGAGCAGCACTGACGCCGCTCTGGACTTCCCGGACGAGGTCGTCACGCACGCCTACGTCCGCTACGCCCAGCTTCCCGGGGTCGACGGCCCCATCGCCCTGATCACGCTGGACAACGGGCACGACCACACCCGGCCGAACACGTTCGGCCCTGCCGGGCTGCGCGAGCTGCTGGCCGCCGTCGATGCGATCGAGGCGCACACGCCGCCGGTCGCCGCGGTCGCCGTCACCGGCAAGCCGTTCATCTTCTGCGTCGGCGCCGATCTATCGTTCCGGTCGTCCTTCACCGACCCCGACGCGATCCGCCCGGCGATCGAGAAGCTCGGCGAGCTGGGGCACCAGGCCCTGCGCCGCGTCGGCGAGGGCAGGCTCGGCGGGCGGAAAGTGCCGACGTTCGCCCTCGTCAACGGCGCCGCGATGGGCGGCGGCCTGGAGCTGGCGCTGCACTGCGACTACCGGGCGTTCTCCGCCGGGATCCCGGTGCTTGCCCTGCCGGAGGTGTTCCTCGGCCTGGTGCCCGGCTGGGGCGGCACGCAGCTCCTGCCGAACCTCGTCGGCGCTGACAAGGCAGTCACCGTCGCCATCGAGAACCCGCTCAACACCAACCGCACCCTCAAAGGCCCGCAGGCGGCGAAACTCGGCCTTGCCGACATCCTGCTGGAGCCGGCGGACTTCCTCGAGGAAGCGCTCGCCTGGGTCGGCCAGGTGCTCCGAAACGAGGTGGACCCGCTCGCCGACCGGCCCACGGTCGAGCGCGGCCAGGCCTGGGCCGACGCCCTCGCCCGCGGCCGGGCCGTCGCCGACGCGAAGCTGCATGGCGCCGCGCCGGCCTCCTACCGCGCGCTGGACCTGCTGGCCCTGGCGGAGACGGCCGACCGCGACGCCGGCTATGCCGCCGAGACGGCGGCGCTCGCCGACCTGTCGGTCTCCGACGAGCTCGCCGCGAGCCTGTACGCCTTCGACCTGACCCAGAAGCGCGCCCGCAAGCCGGTCGGCGGCCCGGACCCGAAGCTCGCCAGGCCGGTGACGAAGGTCGGCGTCGTGGGCGCCGGGCTCATGGCCAGCCAGCTCGCGCTGCTGTTCGCCCAGCGCCTCGAGGTGCCGGTCGTGCTCACCGACCTCGACCAGGCCCGCCTCGACAAGGGCGTCGCGTATGTCCATCGCGAGGTCGACAACCTGCTGCTGCGCGGCCGTGTCTCGCACGACAAGGCGAACCGCCTCAAGGCACTGGTCACCGGTTCACTGACCAAGGACGTGTTCGCCGACGCCGACCTGGTCATCGAGGCTGTCTTCGAGGACCTGAAAGTCAAGCAGACGGTGCTCGGCGAGCTGGAGGCCGTCGTGCGCCCCGACGCCCTGCTGCTGACGAACACGTCGGCGCTGTCGGTGACCGACATGGCGTCCGGCCTCGCGCACCCCGAGCGCGTCGCCGGCCTGCACTTCTTCAACCCGGTCGCGGTGCTGCCGCTCGTCGAGGTGGTGCGGGCGGCGAAGACCGACGACGCGTCGGTCGCCACGACGCTCGCCGTCGCGAAGAAGCTCGGCAAGAACGCCGTCCTCGTCAAGGACGCGCCGGCGTTCGTCGTCAACCGGCTGCTCACCCGCTTCCTCGGCGAGGTGCTCGGCTCGATCGAGGCCGGTACGCCGGCCGCCGAGGCGGACACCGCGCTCGACCCGCTGGGCCTACCGATGTCGCCGCTGACGCTGCTAGCGCTGGTCGGCCCGCCGGTGGCGCTGCACGTCGCCGAGACGCTGCACGAGGCCTTCCCCGACCGGTTCGGCTCCCCCGCCGGGCTCGCCAGGGTCGTCGCCGCGGGCAAGACGAACCTGTACACGACCGGCCCGGACGGCACGCAGGTCGTCGACGAGGAGGCCGCGGCGCTGACCCGCGGCCCGGCCGCGGGCGACGGCGCGGCTGCCGGCTCCGCGCTGGCGCCCAGCGGCGACGAGGTCCGTTCCTCGGCGCTGGCCGCGCTCGCGCAGGAGGTCCGCCTGCTGCTTGACGAAGGTGTGGTCGCCGAGGCCGCTGACGTCGACCTGTGCATGATCCTCGGCGCCGGCTGGCCGTTCCACCTCGGGGGCATCACCCCGTATCTCGACCGCACCGGCGTCAGCGAGAAGATCACCGGTGCCCGTTTCACCCCACCCGGCGTCGCCACCGTCCGCTGACGACCGACCAGGGAGCGAGGCCCGAGGCGGGGCCCCGCCGTCGACCATGGCGGCGGGATCCTCGGGCGTCCGGCGGGTGACAGGCTGACCAAGCTGCTCCAGATCCCGGTAACGCAGGTACCTGCTCCCGCGGCCGAGGCGTGACAGACGGCGGTGGTGCGTCGCCCAAGCGGACCGTCACGTATCGCCGCCCGGCTTCGCCGTCAGGCCAGGCCGGGGGCTGGGGCGACGATCGGGGCTCGTGGGCGGGGCGATGACGCGGCCGGGGCCACGGCCGACGTTTCAACCGAGGCCGAGGCCGACGTGAGGATCGGGGCGGGGTCGCGCAGCCAGTCCAGGGTGAGGCGGTAGCCGGCGGCGATCAGGTTGCGGGTTCCGCGGAAGTCGAACGGATTCGCGGTCGCCGCGCCGGGGGTGGGCAGCAGGTACACCCGGCCGTGGACGGCGGACATGTCGGCCCGGGCCGCGTTGCCGAGGATCTGGTTGATTGCGCGCAGCGCGAGCGCGACCGCACCCCGCGGCACGAGCTCGGGCGTGGCGGCGTTGATGGTGGGGCCGACCGAAGGCAGCACGTAGGTGGTCGTCGCGCCAAGGCCTTCGGCCTGAAGAACCGGCGTGTCGGCGCTTACTCCGCCATCGATGAGCCGCCGTCCTCCGATGGTCACCGGCGGGAAGACGCCAGGGTAGGCGCAGGTAGCCAACAGGGCCTCGACGGAGTCGCCATGCGAGAGCACGACCGGGCTTCCCGTCTCCAGGTCGGTGGTGACGACATGGGCCGCGATCACTGTCTCCTCGAGCCGCGCGGGCACCAGCCCGCTCTCCAGCAGGTGGCGCAGGCCAGTGGTGGACGCCAGCCCGTCCTGCCGACCGATGACTCCGGCGACCAGCGCACGAAGGGACAGCGGCGCCACGTCCCGGCGGCGCAGCGCCGCCCACACCGCGGCCACCCGTTCGACGCCGGCCACAGTGGGGTCGGCCGCATACGCGACGGCGTTGAGCGCGCCCGCCGAGGCGCCGACGACGAGATCCGGGACGACGCCCACCTCGGTCAGCGCCCGCAGCATGCCGATCTGGGCCGCGGCGAGGCTACCCCCGCCCTGCAGGACGAAGGCCACCCCGCCCGCGCCGGCGCCACCCCCGGCGCCCTTCGGGCCGCCCGAGTCGTCCGCGCCGGCCGGCGGGAAGGCTGCGGGACCAGCCTCATCCCGCGGCTGGGCCGAGGGAAGCGACGGCTGAGAAGGAACCAGCGGCGCGGTCATCGGACCTCCCGGACACGTCCAGTCGCCTGAGGCCCGTCGCACCGCCGGCTGGTGGGCGCCGCCGCCCGAGGTCAATGTCAGGCTATGACAACCGGTCCAACGTCGGCACTACCAAGCTCTATGCCGCACGTCCGACGGCCGACACCCGAACACGCTCGGTGACGAGTCTGGCGCGATCGCGATCGCGATCGCGATCGCGATCGCGTCGCTCGGATCCGCCAGTTCCGGCGAGTAGGTGGTCATCGCGTCGTGGTAGGTCCGCATCGCCGGGGAGTCCGGCGCGGCGAAGGTCGAGATGGTGGTCATCCCCGCCATCTTGCGACCGAACTGCGCGAGCAGGGACGAACTGTAGCCGGCGGCATTCAGTGCGACGTTGATGCCCGCTCCGCGGTCCTTCGCCTGGGAGTAGATGTCGACGAAGTCGGCGGCCTGCGCGGAACCGACCAGAGCGTCGGCGTCGGATTTCACCAGCTCGTCGGCGATCCGAGGGGCCGGCGCCATCAGCCGGTCACCGCGTGGCGTCTCACCGCATGGCGCCTCACCGCATGGCATCGCGTACCCGGTCGGCGACGGACGCGGCCGGCGCCATCATCCGCTGCGCGGCGGTGGAACCGGCGGCCGACGGATGCGGGTGCGTGGGGGCCTTCTTCTCGACGGACCGCAGCTTGCGGCCCATGCTTTCGAGCTCGTGCTCGTCGCGAGCTGCCCGGACGCGCGGGAACTCCTCGCTCTCCTCATGCTCCGCGTGCGCGAAGACCGCCCGCTCGAACTCGACGAGGGTCCGGTCGAACTCGCCGCTGTGCAGGTCCATCTTCTCCAGCGACTTGAGCACGTGGGTCGCCGTGTCCTCCTCGCGGTTGCGGGCGGCAGCCACGGCCTTGTCGACCTTCTTGGTCACCGGGCGCACGACCAGCTCCTCGGCGGTCTCGTGGACCGCGAGCAGGGCGCGCAGCTCGTCGAACGCCTGCTTCTTGTGCTCCCCCGTCGCGGTGCGGACCTCGGCGAACAGGTCGCGAATGCGCGCATGCTGGTCGAGCAGGACTCCGACCACGTCGTCCTCAGGCAGCTGGGCTGCGCGGGCACGTTCGATGTCGGCTTCGCTCATCGTCATTGCCCTTACTCCTCACTGTTGATGACGTTCGGATTGGGTGCAGCGCTCGCCATTCCCAGGTCGTTCGGGCCAAAACGCCTCGCGTCCGCTCCAGACGACGGCCGCCCGGAGGCGCCCCGCAGGCTGGCTCCGTCCCGCTACGGACGCGGGCGGTCCCTACGCCGGGCGGTCCTGGGAGGACCGCTCGCCGGCGCGGGTACGCGAGCCGGTAGACCGGCGGGTCCGGGTGCCGGTGTCGGAACTGCGCAGGTGGGTGGCCTCGGGCGCGCGCTCCCGGTCTTCGGCGATACTCTGCGCGATCATGCCGAGGGTTCGCGCCCGGGTCTTGTCGTCGAGTCCGGTCAGGAGACTGTCCAGCACGCCCATCGCCCACTCCGTTCGGTTCGCTCGGTTTCAGCCGCATTCCCGCGGAGCCGCGCATAACACGAGGCTCGACGTGATTCATCCGCCAGTCGGTGGTTCGCCGACTCTGGGTAGAACAGGCCGATCCGGGTAGCTCGCCGCCATGACCACTACCTCGCAGACCTCGCAGACCTCGCACGTCCCCGGGATCCCCGCCGCCCGGCTCAGCGACCAGGACCTGCGCCGCGAGCTCGACCGGCTGCACGCCACCCGCCACGACACGCTGGTCGGCGGCAGCGAGGATGCCCTCGCGACGCACACCCGCCGGATGCTCGAGCTGGAGCGCGAGTACCTCACCCGCTTCCCCGCCGAGACGGCTCCCGCTGCGGCCCGTACGCGCGCCGGAGCACACCGCCTCGCCGACGGCCGCTGACGCCGCCGGCGGTCCCGACGCAGGCGGCAGTCGCTGACGTGCACGGCTGACGTGCACGGCTGTCGCCCGCGCGCCAGGGCCCGGACCATCGGGTCCGGCCCGATCAGGCTTGATAGCCCAAGAGGGCCTCCGGACCTGAAGGCTTGACGGCATGTCGGCCCTCAGGCGGGCAGCGGAGCCAAGATCCCGCGCGCGGGCCAGAATTGGGCTCATGACCGACCAGCCAGAATTGGGCTCATGACCGACCAGGCAGCGTCCTCCCGACGAGCGGCCGAGCTACAGCCGCCAAAGCGACCTGGGCAGCCGAGCCGGTCGCGCGCGGCGTCGCCTGCCCGCGGCCTCGCCGGCGGCAGGGCGCGACGCCGAGGCCGGGCCGAAACCGGATCGTCTGGAAGGCGAGCTGACCGAGCGAGGCTGGTCGGCAAGGCGCGGGCCGGTTCCTCATCGACCGGCACCGGCATCCCGGCACGGCCCGCCAGGCGCGCAGCCGCGCCGCGGGCGGCCGCGCTACTGGCCTACGGGCTGGGACTGATCGACATCCTGTCCGCGGTCACGCCACCCGGCCATCACCGGATGGCCGAGCTGCGGGCGATCGTCCCGACGGGCGTCCCGGAGCATGCCAGGACGCTGACGGTCCTCGTCGGAGTGCTGCTGGTCCTGCTCGCGCACGGGCTCGCGCGCCGCAAGCGGCGCGCCTGGCAGCTCGTGCTCGCGCTCGCCGCCGCGAGCACCGTGCTGCACCTGCTCAAGGGCCTCGACTACGACGACGCCGCCGGATCCGTCGCCGTCGTCGGCTGGCTGCTCTACCGGCACCGGGACTTCCACGCCGAGCCGGACCCGTCGAGCCGCCTGCGCGCCGTCGGCGCCTTCGTCGTGCTGTTCGGCCTGTCGGTAGGCAGCGGTCTGCTCATGCTGCGTCTCGGCTGGTCGAGATCGATCGGCCAGTACCCGCTGTCCGACCAGGTCGACCACGTGCTGGGCGGACTAGTCGGGATACACGGCCCGGTCGACTTCGCCTCCGGCCGGATCGACCGGATGGTCGCCCGGACGCTCAACGCGATGGGCGTGCTGACGGTGGCCGTACCGACCTGGATGGCGTTGCGCGCGGCACGGCCACACCCACGCCACGACGCGGCCGACGAGACCAGGCTGCTGGCGCTGCTCGCCCGGTACGGCGGTGACGACTCACTCGGCTGGTTCGCGCTGCGCCGCGACAAGGCCGTGATCTGGTCGCCGTCGGGCAAGTCCGCGATCGCGTACCGGGTCGTGGGCGGGGTGATGCTGGCCAGCGGCGACCCGCTGGGCGACCGGGAGGCGTGGCCCGCGGCGATCGCCGAGTTCCTGCGGATCGCGGCCCGGCATGCCTGGGTGCCCGCGGTGATCGGCTGCTCGGCCGCCGGTGGCACCGCGTGGACGCGGGCCGGGCTGACCGCCCTGGAGCTGGGCGACGAGGCCGTGCTCTCGGTCGACGACTTCAGCCTGGACGGCCGTGCGATGCGCGGGGTCCGCCAGGCGGTCGCCCGGGTCGAGCGCGCCGGTTACACGGCGCAGGCCACCCGGGTGCGCGACCTGCCGCCAGACCAGCTCGCCGAGCTGCGCCAGCTCGCGAAGGCCTGGCGCGGTACGGAGCCGGAACGCGGCTTCTCGATGGCACTCGGCCGTTTCACCGAACCCGCGGCCGGCGGTGGCCAGGCCGGCCCGGGCGGCAGCGGCAGCGGCAGCAATGACGGGAATGTCAGCGACACGGCCGTGATCTCCGCCTGCGCTGCCGACTGCGTCGTCGTCACCGTCACCGGCCCGTCCGAGGCCAGTAGCGATGACACGGCGACCGACGAAGACGGCACGCCGGCCGCCCGCCAGGCCGTGACGGCCGTCTGCCAGGCCGTGGCCACGGCTGGAGCTGGGGGCGGGGCTGGAGCTGGCGGTGGGACTGGGGTTGGCGGCGAGCCGCCAGCGGCCGGCGGGGAAGCGGCGCCGGCTGGTGGGGAAGCGGCAGCAGCCGGCGCAGTGCGGGGGCTGCTGCACTTCGTGCCGTGGGGCCACGACGGCCTGTCGCTCGACGTGATGCTGCGCGACCCACGGGCCGAGAACGGGCTGACCGAGTTCCTCATCGTCGCGACCGTCCGCGCCGCCCGGGAGCTGGGCGTCCGCCGGATCTCGCTCAACTTCGCCGCGTTCCGTCACACGCTGGAGCTCGGCGACCGGCTCGGCGCGGGCCCGGTCGCCCGTGGCAGCCGGTGGCTGCTGGTCTTCCTGTCCCGCTGGTTCCAGATCGAGAGCCTCTACCGGTTCAACGCCCGGTTCCAACCGGCCTGGCAGCCGCGCTACATCTGCTTCCCCTCGAGCCGCGACCTGCCCAGGGTCGCGTTCGCGATGCTGGAGGCCGAGGCCTTCCTCTCCCGGCCCCGGCGTCGTCCCCACCGACTCGCCTGCACCGCGAAGCGCGGCAGACCAGCCAGCCCAGAGACGGGCTGAGACGACACACATCAGACCCGGAAGGTGAAAGTGTGTCAGTTTGGCGAGGCTCTAGACGGGCTGGTCTGACACGCTTCGGTGCGGCGGGGGTCAGCGGCGGACGGAGGCATTCGCGGCCGGCGGCCTGTCGGCCGGTGTCGACGAGCCCGTGCCGGCGCCGGTGGCCGGGCGGGCGATGTTGCGGGGGCGCAGGGCCACGCCGACGCCCGCCCAGACGAGGTCGGCGACGGTGGCGAACAGCCGCGACACCAGCGCCAGTACCAACGCCGGATCCCGGGCGAGCGCCGGGGACAGCGCCAGGACCAGCACCGCCTCGCGCACCCCGAGCCCGGCGGGGAGCACCAGCACGAGGAAGCCGGCCGTCCAGGACAGCGCATAGCCGCCGACGGCGAGCGCCAGTAGCCAGGGACCGCCGACACTCGCCCCGAGGTCGCGGGCGAGCAGAAACGTCGCCACGCCGTAACAGCCGAAGCTCACCACCAGCCAGCCGGCACCAGCCAGCACCGCACGCGCCGGAACCGGCTCCGTCATCGCAGGCCGGCGCAGCAGCCGGAACGCGAACGCCAGCAGCCGGCGCAAGACCGGCGGCCAGAGCAACAGCACGAATGCCGCCGCAGCGACGAAGGCCCACCAGTAGCTCGTCAGCGCGTCACGGGAGACGAACGGCAGGGTCGCCGCGGCGACGAGCCCGCCGCACGGCACCGCGAGCGCGAGCACGATCAGGCTCGCCGCCGCCGACCGCGGCCGGGCGACCCCGTAGTCGCGCGACAGTTCCATCTGCGCCAGCACCGGCCACACGCTGCCCGGGATGTACTTGCCGACCTGGCCGACGAAGAAGATCCGGGTCGACGCGCGCAGCGGCAGCCGCGCGCCCAGCCCGGCGAGCACCGCTCGCCAGGACAGCACCGTCAGCCCGACGGCGACGACGGTCGCCACCGCCGAGCCGACGACGCCGACGACGCTGAGCTCCCGCAGCGACGCACCGACCTGGTGCCACCGGTCGATCAGTGTCACCACGAGCAGCCCGGCGGCCACGAGCAGCGCGCCGCGCACCAGCCAGGCGCGTGGCCCACCCCGGCGCCCCCGGCCTGCGGGGGCGTCCGAGGCTTCCGGCACCTCCAGCACCTCCAGCCCAGCGGGCCGCGGGGCGGCGGGATCCGCCGGCCGCCCGGCCTCCGCGGCCTTGACGGACGGTTGCGCGGCACCCCCGCTGCCGCCGCCGGCTGCCGCGGTGCGGCCTGCGCGGTGCCGTCCGGTCATCGCCGTCCGGTTCGGCGCCGTGTCAGCATGCACCCGTCCAGCGTAGTTGCGGTTCTTTCACCGCCGACAGCCGCCGGCGCGGGTGTCCTACCAGCCTGCCCGAAGCCCGGTCCCTGCCCCACGGCGGGCCGGGCGGACGACCAGTACCCGTTGGCGAAGCGCGAGTACCTCGGCCTGCTGCCGCCCGCTGCTGCCGGTACCGCCCGGCACCCGGGTGCACCTGCGCGGGCCGATCCCGTTCATGCGGGACATCCGCGCCGGGTTGCTCGATCGTGGCGTGCCCGCCGGGAACATCCAGTACGAGGCCATCGGCCCAGACCTCTGGGCTGGCTCGCCCAGCTGACGACGGGCCGCGCGGCGACCACGACGATGAAGCCGGCCAGGTGAGGACCTGGCCGGCTTCGTTCGTTTCGTTCGCGGTGAAGCGGGCTACTCGCTGGCGCGGCGCTGCTGCGGGGACGCCTTGGCCGTGGCCTTCGGGGCGGTTGGCTCGGCGGCGGGCGCCGGGACCGTGTCCGCGCCTGGCGCCTCGGCGAGCGCCGGCTGGCGGCGGGCGACCGCCTCGACGACCTTGCGGGCCAGGTCCTGCGGCGCGAGGCCGACCTCGGCGAGCACCTCGTCCCGCTTGCCCTGGTCGAGGAACCGCTGGGCGATGCCGAAGTCGCGCAGCGGGACGTCGACGTCGGCGTCGCGCAGCGCCTGCGCGATGGCCGAGCCGACGCCGCCGACGCGGCCGTTGTCCTCGACGGTGACGACGAGGTCGTGGTCCTTCGCCAGCTCGACGAGCTCCGCCGGCACCGGCTTGACCCAGCGCGGGTCGACGACGGTGATCCCTATGCCCTGGCTGGCCACCCGCCGGGCGACCTCCATGCAGGTCGTGGCCATCGCGCCGACGGACACCAGCAGCACCTCGCGGTGGCGCGCCACCGCCGGCTCGCGGAACAGCACGTCGACGCCGCCGACGGTGTCGATCGCCGGCACCTCGGCCGACAGGTTGCCCTTCGGGAAGCGGATGACGTTCGGCTTCTCGGTCTCGGCGACCGCCTCACGCAGCAGCGCGCGCAGGGTCGGCTCGTCGCGCGGTGCGGCGATCTCCAGGTCCGGCACGATCTGCATGAGCGACATGTCCCACATGCCGTTGTGCGACGCGCCGTCCTCGCCGGTCACGCCGGCGCGGTCGAGCACGAACGTCACCGCCTGGCGGTGCAGGGCGACGTCCATCAGGACCTGGTCGAACGCCCGGTTGAGGAAGGTCGCGTAGATGCAGACGACCGGCTTGAGACCGCCCATCGCGAGGCCGGCGGCCGACGTGGTGGCGTGCTGCTCGGCGATGCCGACGTCGAAGACCCGGTCGGGGAACGCCTTGGAGAAGGCGTGCAGGCCGACGGGCTGGAGCATCGCCGCGGTCATGGTGACCACGTCGGGCCGCTCCGAGCCGATCTGGACGATCTCGTCGGAGAAGACGCTGGTCCAGGACCGGCCCTTCTTCGTGGCCGTCGGCTTGCCGGTCTTCGGGTCGATGACGCCGACGGCGTGGAACTGGTCGGCCTCGTCCTGCTCGGCGGCCGGGTAGCCGAAGCCCTTGCGGGTGACGGCGTGCACGATCACCGGGCGGTTGTAGTCCTTGGCGCGGCGCAGTGCCTGCTCCATGGCGGCGGCGTCGTGGCCGTCGACGGGGCCGACGTACTTCAGGCCGAGGTCCTCGAACATGCCCTGGGGCTGGACGACGTCCTTGATGCCCCGCTTGATGCCGTGCAACGCGTCGAACAGCGGGGCGCCGACCAGCGGGGTGCGGCCGAGGACCTGCTTGACGACGTCGAGGACCTGCTCGTACTCGGGGGCGAGGCGCAGCGCGGCGAGATGGTCGGCGAGGCCGCCGATGGTCGGCGCGTACGAGCGGCCGTTGTCGTTGACGACGATGACGACCTTGCGGTCGCCGCCGGCGATGTTGTTGATCGCTTCCCAGCACATGCCGCCGGTGAGCGCGCCGTCGCCGACGACGGCGACGACGTGGCGGTCCTCGCCGCGCAGGGCGTAGGCGCGCGACAGCCCGTCGGCGTAGGACAGCGCGGTCGAGGCGTGCGAGTTCTCGATGATGTCGTGCTCGGACTCCGCCTGGCTGGGGTAGCCGGAAAGCCCGCCGCGCTGGCGAAGCTTCTCGAATGCGTCGGCGCGGCCGGTGAGCAGCTTGTGCACATAGGCCTGATGACCGGTGTCCCAGAGGACCCGGTCAAAGGGTGAGTCGAATACCCGATGAATCGCCAACGTCAGCTCGACGGCGCCCAGGTTCGGTCCGAGGTGGCCGCCAGTGCGCGCGACCGCGTGGATCAGGAAATCACGGATCTCCGCGGCCAGGGCGGGCAGCTCCTCGGGGTTGAGGCGTTTGACGTCCTGTGGGCTGTTGATCGTCGGCAGCAGCGACACGGCGTGCACTCCCTCCCCCGAATGGGGTTCGGTCCCGGGGTCCGGGAAAGCCTAGCCTGGCCGGATGTCGGCCAAGGGACCGGCACCCGACATGTGAGATCACTGCAGCCTTGGGTGAATTTCCGCGTTTTGGCGGTAGGATCCACACCCCGGCGTAGCGACACTCCGTTGTGGCTACATCCGGTAGTAGCGACATCGTGTCCCGGCACCAGTACCCTGCTGAACCTACCGCCGTTCGAGCGCCACGCCATGTCGGTCACCCGACTACGCCCCGCGGCGAATCCGGCCATCGCGGGGCCACAGCCGTGCCCGGACGGGCTCTGGGTCGCAATTTCCGCAAGGCGTCAGAAAGGCCCAGCAGCGGTACGGACACTGGGACGTCACAATGCCGACACGGCATCCAAATGACGGGTACCCGGATCGCCGGCCCGGATGACCCACGGAACACGGATCCGTTCCGGCGGCGACCGGGTCGTCGAGTTCGAGCCGCCGGGACCTCGATCGCACCGCCTGGCTCGCGTCCGGAGCGAGGCTTACGCCGGCCGGTCGAGGTCCGTTCCTAGGTCGCTGGGACCAGACGGAGCCTAGGTCGCCGGGACCAGACGGGCGACGCACTCGACGTGCGCGGTCATCGGGAACAGGTCGAAGGCACGCACGTCGTCGACCCGGTATCCGGCCGCCGACGCGGCGGCGAGATCGCGACCGAGCGCGACCGGGTCGCAGGCGACGTAGGCGACCGCCCGCGGCCGCAGCGCTAGCAACGCGGTGAGCACGTCGGTGCCAGCACCGGTCCGCGGCGGGTCCAGCACCGCCACGTCGACGCCGCCCGCGCGGCCCGCTGCGGCCACGCCGCCGCCGTCACCAGCACCGTCGCCGACGGGCCGGACGCGACCGACGCAGTGGCGGACGGTCGCCGCCGTCACCCGCACTGGCCGGACCGACACCCACGGCAGGTCGGCGAGGCTGCGGCCGGCCGAGGCGACCGCGGCGGCGTCCGACTCGATCGCGATCACCTCGCCACCCGGGCCGACGGCCTCGGCGAGGAAGGCGGCGAACAGGCCGGCGCCGGCGTACAGGTCGAGCGCCCGCTCCCCCGGCCGCGGCTCGAGCGCGGCGAGCACCGCGTCGACGAGCGTGCGGGCCGCCGCCGGGTGGACCTGCCAGAACGCGGCCGCGTCCACCTGGAACTCCCGGCCGCGCACCCGCTCGACCAGGCCCGCATCGTCCCCGCCATCCCGGTCGTCGGCCGCGCCATCCCGGCCGTCGACCGCGCCGCCCACAGCGGCTCCCGGCGCCCCGTCCGTCGGTCCGCCCGCTGGTCCACCTGAGGGACGCACCGCCGTCCGCCCGGAGCTCACGCTCGCCGCGACCTCAACCGCCTGTGCCCCGGGAAAACGCCGCCCGGCGACGGCGTCCGTCACCAGCGGATGCGCGATCCGGCAGTCGGGTGTGGCGACGACCTGGTGCGACCGGTGAGCCCGCAGCCCCACCTCGCCGTCCGCGGTCACGGCGAAGCGCATCCTGGTACGCCAGCCCAGGCCCTCGCCGGCCGGCGGGCTGCCGGTCGGGTCCGTCAGGTCGGGAAGCGGCTCGACCGTCACGGCCAGGCCCACGACGCCCGCCGCGTCGCCCTTCACGCGGTCCGCCGCGTCGCCCTTCACCCGGTCCTGCACGCGGTCCGCCGCGTCGCCGTCGGCCACGTGGGCGGCCAGGCCGCCCTGGCGGCGCAGCGCCTCGACGACCACCTGGGCCTTCAGCCGGCGCTGGGCGGCGGGCGCGGCGTGCTGCCAGTCGCAGCCGCCGCAGCCACCCAGGCCGCCGGAGCGGGCGGAAGCGTGCTCAGGCCTCACCGCCGCTTCTCCGGATGCGGCCGACAGCCGGAACGGCCCGGCGTGCGGGCATGGCGCCGGCACCCGGTCGGCCGAGGGCTCGAGGATGTCGACGGCGTCGGCGCGCCAGTACCGGTCGTGGGAGCGGTCGGTGACCCGGGCGCGCACCCGTTCGCCGGGCAGGGCGTGGCGGACGAACACCACCCGGCCACCCGCCCGCGCCACGCAGGACCCGCCATGCGCGACCGGACCCACCTCGAGCTCGAGCAGGTCCCCGTCCATCCCGTCCGCCGTCTCCGCCCCGTCCGCCGTCTCCGCGGGCATCAGGCCCGCGGCCCGTCGCCCTGGCCCGACAGGGCGGCCGACTCGGGCCGCGGCGCCCCGGTGTCGACGGCGGTGACGCCGACCGTCCGGCGCGGACCGGCCTGGCCGCGCCGGACCGCGCCCGCTGCCTCGCCCTCCAGGCGGCGCTGCGCGTGCGACGACGACTCCAGCTGCCAGGGCACGCTGGTCACCATCACGCCGGGCTGGAACAGCAGCCTGGCCTTGAGGCGCAGGGCGCTCTGGTTGTGCAGCAGGTGCTCCCACCAGTGCCCGACTACGTACTCCGGGACGAAGACGGCGACGACGTCGCGCGGGCTGTCCTTGCGGATGTCGGCGACGTACTTGAGCACCGGTCCGGTGATCTCCCGGTAGGGCGAGGCGAGGGTCACCAGGTCGATGGTGATGCCCCGCTCGTGCCATTCCTCGGTGAGCCGCTCGGAGTCGGCGGGGTCGACGGCGGAGGTCACCGCGACCAGGCTGTGCGGCCTGGTCGCCTTGGCGTAGGCGAGCGCCCGCAACGTCGGTGCGTGGATCTTGCTGACCAGCACGACTCCGTGCACCCGGGCCGGGAGCGTCGGCGGGCCGGGCGGCGGGCTGAGCTCGACGGCGACCCGGTCGTAGTGCTTGCGCACCGCCCGCATCGCCACGAAGATCACCGGCATCGCGATGACGACGATGTACGCGCCGTGGGTGAACTTCGTCGCCAGCACGAGGATCAGCACCAGCCCGGTCATGCAGGCACCGAAGAAGTTGATCGTCTGCGCCCGGCGGACCCGGCGCCGCCCGCCGGGCGTCGTCGCGAGCACCGAGTCGCCGCGCAGCACCTGCTGCCAGTGGCGCACCATGCCGGACTGGCTGAGCGTGAACGAGACGAACACGCCGACGATGTAGAGCTGGATCAGCCGGGTGGTCTCGGCCTTGAACACGATGACCAGCAGCGTGGCGAAGCCAGCGAGCAGCAGGATCCCGTTGGAGTAGGCGAGCCGGTCGCCGCGGGTGTGCAGCTGGCGCGGCAGGTAGCCGTCGCGGGCCAGGATCGAGCCGAGCACCGGGAAGCCGTTGAACGCCGTGTTCGCGGCCAGGATCAGGATCAGGGTCGTCACGGCGGCGATGTAGACGAACCCGATCGAGCCGTCACCGAACACGGCCGCCGCGACCTGGGCGATCACGGTCGGCTGTTCGCCGTGCGAGCCGACGAGGTCCTTCGCGTCCTCGGCGACGTGCACCTTGCTGACCATCGCCAGGACCGTGACGCCGATGAACATGAGCGCGGCGATCACACCCATCAGCAGCAGCGTCGTCGCCGCGTTCTTGCTCTTGGGCTTGCGGAACGCCGGCACGCCGTTGCTGATCGCCTCGACGCCGGTCAGCGCCGTGCAGCCGGAGGAGAACGCGCGCAGCGCGAGGAAGGCGAGCGCCAGGCCCGAGAAGTGATGGCTCGCCGTGACCTGGTAGTCGGCGCTCTCGGCCCTGGGCGTGTGCCCGAAGGCGACCTTCAGGAGGCCGATGGCGATCATGACGAAGATGCCGACGATGAACGCGTATGTCGGGATCGCGAACGCGGTGCCCGACTCGCGCACGCCACGCAGGTTCATCAGCGTCAGCACGGCGATGAGCACCACCGCGATGATCACCTTGTGCTGGGCGAGCCCGGTCGCCGCGCTCGTCAGGTTCGCCACGCCGGCGGACACCGACACGGCGACGGTCAGCACGTAGTCGACCAGCAGGGCGCTCGCGACCGTGAGCCCGGCCGGCCGGCCGATGTTCTCGGTCGCGACCTCGTAGTCGCCGCCGCCGCTGGGATACGCGTGCACGGTCTGGCGGTAGGACGCGACGACGGTCAGCATCAGCGCGACGACGACGAGCGCGATCCAGGGTGTGAAGTGGTAGAACGCCAGGCCGCCGAGCGAGAGGACCAGCAGGATCTCCTCGGTCGCGTACGACACCGAGGACAGCGCGTCGCTGGCAAAGACGGGCAGTGCGACCCGCTTCGGCAGCAACGTCTCGCCGAGCCGGTCGCTTCCGAGGGGGCGGCCGACAGAAATGCGCTTCAGCCGGTCCGTGAGCGCCACGCGCAGATGCTATCGAGCAACCCCACCGCTCTGTCTCGCGTGGCGTATGTCTCAAAGGTCCAGCCGGGGCGTCGGCGCGCCAGCGTTCCCGAATTTGACGCACGCTCCGCCATACCCGATGCCCCACCGGCGCCGGCGTTGTTCATGCAGCGCAGGGCTCTCCGCTTCGTCGGCAGGCAGCCACAGGCAGTCGCCAGCGCCTCTTGAGACCGTTCCGATGTGTGACCCGCGCCATAGCCCTGAAACGCCTCCAGCGTGCGGGATCCCGGCCGTCGGCTCTCGGCGCCCGCACGAGAGCGCCTGTCCGTCGACCCACGACCCGGCGCGCGGCTACGCTCTCGCCCCATGCACGTCGTGATCCTCGGCTGCGGCCGGGTCGGCTCGGCGCTGGCGATCGAGCTGGAGCGCTTCGATCACAGTGTCGCCGTCATCGACCAGGATCCCAGGGCCTTCCACCGGCTGCCGCCGTCGTTCACCGGCAGCAAGGTCACCGGTGTCGGGTTCGACCGGGACACGCTGATCGAGGCCGGCATCGAGAAGGCCGACGCATTCGCCTCAGTGTCCAGCGGCGACAACTCGAACATCATCTCCGCCCGGGTGGCGCGGGAGATGTTCGGCGTCCAGCGCGTCGTCGCGCGCATCTACGACCCGCGCCGGGCCGAGGTCTACGAACGCCTCGGCATCCCGACGGTGGCGACCGTGCGCTGGACGCGCGACCAGATGCTCGCCCGCCTGCTGCCCGAGGCAGTCACCCCCGAGTGGACCCACCCATCCGGCGCCGCTCTCATGATCCCGCTGTCCCCCGCGAAGGGCTGGGCGGGCCGGCCGGTCAAGGAGATCGAGGCGGCCGCCGGCATCCGGGTCGCCTGCCTGACCCGGTACGGCGAGGGACTCGTCCCGGACGGCCGCACGATCGTGCAGGACGGCGACATCCTGCACGCCGCCGTGGCCCGCAAGCGTGTCGCCGAGGCCGAGGCGGTCGTGCGCGCCAACCCGCCCAAGGGGGCCTGAGGTCATGACACGTCAGGTGGTGATGATCGCCGGCGCCGGCAAGGTCGGCCGGTCGATCGCGAGCGAGCTCCTCGAGAACGGCACGGAGGTGCTGCTCATCGAGCGGGACGGCGCCAAGATCCGCCCACAGTCGATCCCGAAGGCGCGCTGGCTGCAGGCGGACGCCTGCGAACTGTCGTCGCTGGAGTCGGCCGGGCTGGAGAACTGCAGCGTCATGGTCGCCGCGACGGGCGACGACAAGGTCAACCTGGTCGTCTCCCTGCTGGCCAAGACCGAGTTCGGCGTGCCCCGGGTGGTCGCCCGGGTCAACCACCCGAAGAACGAGTGGCTGTTCACGGACAGCTGGGGCGTCGACGTCGCCGTGTCGGCCCCGCGGATGTTGACCGCACTCGTCGAGGAGGCCGTCAGCGTCGGCGACCTGGTGCGGCTGATGAAGTTCCGCCAGTCCGACGCGTCGCTGGTGGAGCTCACCCTGCCGGCGGACTCGCCGGTCGCGGGCCGGCCGGTCGGCGAGATCTCGTTGCCGCGCGACTGCGCGCTGGTCGTGATCCTGCGCGGCGGGCAGGCTGTCGTGCCTTCCCCGGACAGCACGCTGGAGCCCGGCGACGAGGTGCTGGCCGTCGCCGTCACCACCGAGGCGGAGGCGGAGCTGGCCACGCTCCTCGGCGCCACCCCGCCCGCCACGCCGTGACGGCGGCGGTGACAGCCGCCACGGCCATCACCGCCGTCACGGCGTGGCCGCCACGCCGTGACGGCCAAGCGGCCAAGCGGCCGAGCGGCCGAGCGGCCGCCTGACGGTCACCGCGTGGTGGTCAGTCGCCGCACGACGGCGGCCGGCCGCACGACAGCCGCCGTGTGACGAACGCGCTATTCGTCCGGCGTCTTGCCCAGGACGGCCTCGGCGGCATCCGGCTCCACCGGTTCCTCCTCGGGACGGGCGAAGCGTGCGGCCGGGGCCATCCGGCGCACGATCCCGAGCGTGGCTAGCACCGCGACGCCGAACAGCGGCAAGCCGAGCGCCAGGTTCGCTGCCGCGAGCCAGCCGTCCCGGTCCGCCAGGTACAGCACCCCCTGCACCCCGAAGCGCAGAAGATAGACGATGATCCAGACGCAGGTCGCCCAGTTCGCGGCGCGCATGGTGTCCCGGTGGTTGCGCCAGTCGTGGTACCGCGCGTCGAGACCGGCCATCACGTAGCCGGCAAGCGGCCGGCGGACCGCGACGGACGCGATCCCGACAAGCACCGCTCCCGCGTTGCGCAGGATCGAGACGAGGAAGTAGTCCTTGCCCCGGCCGGTCCTGGACGCGACGTAGCCAGCCACGCCGACGGCCAGCAGCCCGGAGAACGCCTGCTGCTTCGGCTCGCCGCGGACCATGCGCAGAATGAAGATCGCGACGCCGACGACCACCGCGCCGATGATCCCGGAGGTCAGCCCGGCGGCGCTGTTGAGGGCGACGAATGCGATCGTCGGCAGCGAGCTGTCGACGATGCCCCGCGGCCCGCCGATCGCCTCGCTGAAGGAGACCTTGAACTCGGCGCCAGCCGGACCCTGGCCGCCGGCGGCTTCCCGGGTGCTCACGGGCGGGCGCGGGCTCTCCTGACGGGCGGCCTCGTCGGCCGGCGGATCCCCGCCCGGCCGCACGGCCCGCGGCGTGTCGTTTCCCCGAGGGGACAGTCCTGGCATCGGTTTGGTCGGCCCACTCTCCAGCGACGGTCGGCTAACGCCAGGGTAGTCGGCCGGGGACGACTCACCGCGGACCGCGCGGCGATGTCAGACGGCGGCGATGCCAGCAGGGGCCCAAGGCCCGACGCGGCCAGGACCAAACGCGAACCATGTCGCGACGCGGCGCCCGCGCCCGACGCGGGCAACGTCCAGCCGCGGCGAACGCCAGGCGCCGAGCGCCGACGCCGCGAACGCAGGGCGCCGCCGGTTCAGTGACTGGCGGCCGGGAGCAGCTCGTAGCGTGGATTGAAGATCGTCGCTCGCCGGTCGTCCCGGCTGACCCGGCCGGTGGCCTTCAGCGACCGACCGGCGTCCAGGCCGGGGATCTGCCGGCGCCCGAGGAACACCAGCGTCACGCAGCCGCTACCGTCGTATACCTCGACCTCGAGGCTCGGCGCTCCCGATCGGGTACGCACCGTTACCGACCGGATCGTGCCGGCCACGCAGGCCGCCTCGTGGTCCTGGCAGCCGCCGATCGGGACCGCGCCCTCGGCGCGGGCCGCCCGCTGCAGGTCCTCCGCCTCCAGCTCGTCGTCGTCGGCCGTGAGCCGGTGCAGCACCTTGCCCCACCAGCCGCCTCGCTCAGCCACGACTCCTCCGATCTGACCCACTGACGTCAGGCCGCGCTTCTCGCCGAGTCGATGGACATCGGTCTGAAACACCCCCGAAAGGCAGTGTGCCCCGGTGCGGGGGGTAGGGCCGTGGGTTTTGTGACCCGGGTCTCGGACGCGGTGGAAATACGTCCCGCCGGCGGCACGCCCGCGGTGTCGCCGGCGACTGCCGGCTGGTCGCCGGCGCACGCCACCGACCAGCCCACAGCACCCGCCTCGGATCAGGCCGGTCCGTCCCCCAGCCTGTACCTGCCCCGGATTCCGGGGCTTGCGTCGGCCTAGTCGGTCGGTGCCGGCACCGGAGCCGGCGCGCTCTCCATCCCCGGCGGCAGCGCACCGGTCAGGCGCGACCAGCCGGCGGCGACAGCCCGCTCGGCCGCAAGTCTGCCGAGCGCGACCGCGACTGCCGACAGCAGCGCGAAGATGATCGCCTCCCGCCACGCCGTCTCCGGATTCGCCAGGTTCTTAGGCGGCTCGGCGCCGCGCACCTTGCGGTAGGCGGCGTTCATGCCCTTCGTCGCCGCCGTGGCGCCCGCCGCGGTCGCCGCCCCCCCGATGATCTTCCAGCCGACCTTGGATACCGGTCCCGCCACCGCACACCTCTCCGTGTTCTCGGCATTCGTGCTTCTCGGCATTCGCGAGTTCGGCGCCGGATCGTCCACGCCCGCCCACGTCCGGTGTCGTCTCCACGTCCGGTCGTCGGCGTGGCGGCGTGGCGGCGCTCCCGCACACCATCGCTGCCCTACCTACCCGTCCAGTGACTACCCGTCCAGGGGCAGCGCGCGCAGCCAGTATCGTCCCTGCTCGTCAGGTTCCGCCGGCCCCGCCCGCCGGCGGCCCGCGCGTGGGCCGACCGGCAGCCACCCAAAGGCCCCGGGCCTCGGGGACACCGGCCGCCGGGTACGCACGGAAGAACCGCACGCGAAGCAAGCACCGCCAGGAGAGAAGCGCCCGCGACGGACGAAGCGGTCGCGCACCCGGTGGCCCGCCAGCTGACCGACCAGCAGTAGGAGTCGCCATGACCACCCTCGGCCCGACGCCCGCCGACGCCGTGGCCGACAGGAGTCCGGCCAGCGCCGCGGCGCCGCTCCCCGACGCCCTGGCCACGGCCGGCCGGCAGGCGGTGGAGGTGCTGGCGCTCCGCCTCGACCCGGGGCTCCCACTGCCCGGGTACGCCCGCCCGCTGGACGCCGGTGCGGACCTGGTGACCGCCGAGGACGTCACCCTGGCCCCGGGTGAGCGCGCACTCGTCAGAACCGGACTGGCGATCGCGCTGCCAGCTGGGTATGCAGCCTTTGTGCACCCGCGAAGCGGACTGGCCGCGCGCCATGGGCTGTCCGTAGTCAACGCACCCGGTACCGTCGATGCCGGCTACCGTGGGGAGATCAAGGTGATCCTCATCAACACGGACCGGACCGAGCCGATCCGGCTGTCCCGTGGCGACCGGATCGCCCAGCTCGTGGTCCAGCGCGTCGAGCACGCGGTCTTCCGCGAGGTCGACGAGCTGCCGGCCTCGGGCCGTGGCGACGGCGGCTTCGGATCCACCGGCGTCGCCGGCGGTCTCGTCGACGTCGTCGACGTCGCGGATGTGGTCGACGTCGCGGATGTCGACGTCGTCGCGACGGACGGAACAGGCCGCGCCGGAGTCCTCGGGGGCCCGCGCTAGCACGGACACCCCGAGGAAGCACCGCGGTCCGCGGCCGGCAACCGCCGGCCCGCAAGATCGCCCCCTAACCCGGGGAAACTCGGGAGCCGGGCGCATGCACGGCTCGTTGACCCGGGCGGGACTGGCTCGGTGGACTGGCAGGAGAGGGAAGAAGGCCATGGCATTCGGGCGCCGCCGCAGGCAGGAAGCCGACGAGGCCGAGTTGACCGACGGGGGGCTGGAGCCTGAGGAGCTCGCCGACGAGGCCGGCGACCCGCAGGGCCCCTACGACGTCGCCGACGCCCCGCGTGACGACGTCCACCGTCTCGACGTCGGCGCGCTACGGGTACCAGCGCTGGAAGGCGTACAGATCCAGTTCCAGGTCGAGGAGGCGTCCGGGCGGCCGATGAGCGTCGTCGTCGCCGACGGCCAGAGCGCCATGGAGCTGGCCGCCTTCGCCGCGCCGAAGACCGCCAGTCTCTGGGACGACGTCCGCGGCGAGATCATCGAGCAGCTGGAGGCGAACGGGGGCTCCCCCCGGACGGTCGACGGCCCCTACGGCCGCGAGCTGGAGCTCGCGCTGCCGACCCCGGTGCCCGGCCAGCTGGTGCCCGGCCGGATGATCGGGATCGACGGTCCGCGCTGGTTCGTGCGCGCCGTGATGACCGGCCCGGGCGCGCTCGACCCGGCGCGCGCCCCGCTGCTGGAGGAGACGCTGCGCCGCCTGGTGGTCGTTCGCGGCGACGAGGCCATGCCGGTGCGGGACCCGCTGCCGTTGAAGCTGCCCAAGGAAGTCGCCGACCACGTCCAGGGCCCGCCCGGCGACGAGGGAACCGACTCCACGTCCGGCCGCCCGCAGATGCCCGCCCCCGGCGCCCGCATCGCCGAGCTCCGCTAACCCGGCCATCCGCCCGTCCGCCGTCCGGCCGATCTGCCCGTCCGCCCCGGACCGAGGAGCGTCGTGCGTCATCTCCGCGGACCTCAGGTAGGCGAAGGCGGCAAGATGGCCTGGGGCTGCGACGCGCCGGCCCCTCGTTGTCGTGTGGCCGGGAGGCAGTGTTGGCGATCTACGCGCTTGGGGACCGGGTTCCGGACATCGACCCGTTGGCGTACGTCCATCCGGACGCGACCGTGATCGGGTCGGTGACTATCGGCCCGGAGTCGTCGGTCTGGCCGCAGGCGGTGCTACGCGGAGACACCGGCCGGATCATCATCGGCGCCCGCACCTCGATCCAGGATGGCACTGTCGTGCACACCACCGCCGAGTACTTCACCACGGTCGGCGATGACTGTGTGGTCGGCCACCTCGCTCATCTGGAGGGCTGCACGGTCGGCGACGGCGCGCTCGTCGGCTCGGGCTCGATCGTGCTGCACAACGCACACGTCGGCAGCGGCGCGATCGTCGGCGCCGGCGCCGTGGTCAGCAACAACGTCGTCGTCCCGTCTGGCGCGATGGCCCTCGGCGTCCCCGCCAAGATCCGCGAAGGTGCTGCCAAGCCCGCGGGCATCGCCATCGCCGCCGAGCAGTACGTCGCGAACGGCAAGCTCTTCCGCGAACAGCTGCGCCGCCTCGACTGACCCGCACGGTTGGACGGCCGGCTGGCACGAGGGCGGCAGGCCTCACGTGGGGCGGCGGTACGGACCGGCTTCGAGGGAAAGACGAGATACCCGCCCAGGATGTGACGTCGCGGGCGGGACTGGGCAGGCGAGTGGGCCGGCCGTCACCGGCTACCGCTACGAGGCGGGGTCTCCCGGGAGCACAGTGAGACGCCGCGCGCGGTCCCTGATCACCCAACCGGGCGCTCTTCGGTCGGCCGGTGCCGACCAGCCGACCGAAGAGCCCCGATGCGGCTCAGACCGCGGTGGGCTTCGGGGCGAGCTCGACGGTGACGGCGATCTCGCCCGTGCCGGCCGTGAGCACCAGTTCGGCGATGCTTCCGGCGTTGCGCAGATCAGCGGCGACCGGCTCCAGCAAGGCAAGCACGTCCGACTCGGCGATGACCTCGGCCGAGGTGACCTCGGCCTTCATCGACACCTTCGCCTCGGACTTGGCGCGCCGCACCGCGGAGAGCACCACCCCGACGATCTCGAGCTGCCGCGCCGGCGCCGACTCGGCGAGCTTGCGCAGCTGCGGGGCTTCCGGCCAGCGCGCCCGGTGCACCGAGCCGGCCTGCCACCAGGACCAGACCTCCTCGGTGACGAACGGCAGGAACGGCGCGAACAGCCGCAGCAGCGTCGAGAGCGCCACCGCGAGCGTCGCCCGTGCCGACGCCGCCCCCGCCTCGCCGGCGCCGCCGTAGGCACGGCCCTTCACCAGCTCGACGTAGTCGTCGCAGAACGTCCAGAAGAACGACTCGGTGACCTCGAGTGCCCGGGTGTAGTCGTAGCCGTCGAAGGCGGCGGTCGCCTGGTCGACGACCTCGGCGAGGCGCGCGAGCAGCGCCCGGTCCAGCGGCTCGGTCACCGCCGCCAGCGTCGCCTCGTCCGCCGAGTCCCCGGTCGCTATGCCCGCCGGCAGCACGGTGTCGCCCTCGCCGCCGACGATGCCCAGCGCGAACCGGCTGGCGTTCAGAAGCTTGATCGCGAGCCGTCGCCCGATCTTCATCTGGCCGACGTCGAACGCCGTGTCCGTGCCCGGCCGGCCGGAGGCCGCCCAGTAGCGGACCGCGTCCGAGCCGTGATCCTCGAGCAGGCCCATCGGGGTGACGACGTTGCCCTTGGACTTGGACATCTTCTTGCGGTCCGGGTCCAGGATCCAACCGGAGATCGCCGCGTCCGACCACGGCAGCACGCCGTGCTCCTCATGGCTGCGCACCACGCTGGAGAACAGCCATGTCCGGATGATCTCGTGGGCCTGCGGGCGCAGGTCCATCGGGAAGACCCGCCCGAACAGGTCCGCGTCGTAGCCCCAGCCGCCCGCGATCTGCGGCGTCAGCGACGACGTCGCCCAGGTGTCCATGACGTCCGGGTCGCCGGCGAAGCCGCCCGGGACGTCCCGCTGCTCGGCGGTGTAGCCGGGCGGCACGTCCGTCGACGGGTCGACGGGCAGGCTGTCCTCGGCGGCGAGGATCGGCGCGTCGTAGCGCGGCTCGCCGTCCGCGTCCAGCGGATACCAGAGCGGGAACGGCACGCCGAAGAACCGCTGCCGGGAGATCAGCCAGTCGCCGTTGAGGCCGTCGACCCAGTTCTCGTAGCGGACCCGCATGTGCGGCGGGTGCCAGTTGAGCTGGGCGCCGCGCTCGCGCAGGGCGGCGCGCAGCTGCTCGTCGCGGCCGCCGTTGCGGATGTACCACTGCCGGGTGGAGACGATCTCCAGCGGGCGGTCACCCTTCTCGTAGAACTTCACCGGGTGGCTGATCGGCCGCGGCTCGCCCTTGAGCGCGCCGGACTCGGTGAGCAGCTCGACGATCCGGGTGCGGGCGCCGTTCACCGCCTTGCCGGCGAGCTCGGCGTAGGCGGCCCTGCCGGCGTCGCTGTCGATCGCCGCCGGCGGGTCGGCGAGCAGCCGGCCGTCGCGGCCGATCACGGCGCGCGCCGGCAGCTTCAGCTCACGCCACCAGGTCACGTCGGTGAGGTCACCGAACGTGCAGATCATCGCGATACCGGAGCCCTTCTCCGGGTCGGCGAGCCGATGCGCGACGACCGGCACCTCCACGCCGAACAGCGGCGTGCGCACGGTCTTGCCGAACAGCGCCTGGTAACGCTCGTCCTCCGGGTGGGCTACCAGCGCCACGCAGGCCGGCAACAGCTCCGGCCGCGTCGTCTCGATGATCACCTCGCCGTCGCCGGACGCACTCGGAAAGCCGAGCGTGTGGTACGCGCCGGGACGCTCCCGGTCCTCGAGCTCCGCCTGGGCGACGGCCGTGCGGAACGTGACGTCCCACAGCGTCGGCGCCTCGGCCAGGTAGGCGTTCCCGCGCGCGTAGTTACGCAGGAACGCCCGCTGGGCGACGGCGCGCGAGCGGGTGTCGATCGTCGCGTAGGTCTGTTCCCAGTCGACCGACAGGCCGAGGCGGCGCCAGAGCTGTTCGAAGCCCTTCTCGTCCTCGAGCGTCAGCTCCTCGCACAGCTCGACGAAGTTGCGCCGGCTGATCGGGATCTGGTCCTTGCCTGGCTTGGCCGGCGGGGTGAACTCGGGGTCGTAGGGCACCGACGGGTCGCAGCGCACGCCGTAGTAGTTCTGCACCCGCCGCTCGGTCGGCAGGCCGTTGTCGTCGAACCCCATCGGGTAGAAGACCTCGAGGCCGCGCATCCGCTGGTAGCGGGCGATCAGGTCCGTGTGGGTGTACGAGAAGACGTGGCCGACGTGCAGCGAGCCGCTTACGGTCGGTGGCGGGGTGTCGATCGAGTAGACGCGCGCGCGGTCGACCGTGCGGTCGAACCGGTACGTCTGCTGGTCCTGCCATACCGCGGACCAGCGCTCCTCGACCCCGTCGAGACTTGGCTTCGCTGGAATCGCCCGGGCAGCCGTCGTTGGCTCCTGGGCACCGTCTGTTGACACCACACCTCCATCCTATGGGTGATCGCCAACCGGTTATTCGCCGGCGCAGAGCGTGACGCCGGTAGTGGTCAATCGCGGTCGGCGCGTGGCTCCTCGGCGAGCAGGGCGGCCAGGTCGGCGAAGATCGCGGGCGGGGCGGCGAGGTAGAGGTCCTCGCCGCCGGGGGCGCCGTCCAGGCCGCCCGTGACGGCGCCGGCCTCGGCGGCGACCAGGCCGCCGGCGGCGTGGTCCCAGGGCTTCAGGCCGCGCTCGTAGTAGGCGTCCAGCGTGCCGGCGGCCACCGAGCACAGGTCCAGCGAGGCCGCGCCCATCCGGCGGATGTCGCGCACCCGCGGGATCACCCTGGTCAGCACCGCGACCTGCGCGGTCCGCCGCTCGACGGTGTAGCCGAACCCGGTCGCGACCAGCGCCATCTCCAGGCTGTCGACCGCGGAGACGTGCAGCGGCTTTCCATCCAGGGCCGCTCCCCCGCCGCGCAGCGCCGTGTAGGTCCGCCCGAGCGCCGGCGCGTGCACGACCCCGGCGACCACCTCGCCGTCGGCCTCGGCCGCGATCGAGACGGCCCAGTTCGGCAGGTTGTAGAGGAAGTTGACGGTGCCGTCGATCGGGTCGACGACCCAGCGCACCCCGCTGGTCCCGGCATTGTCCGAGCCCTCTTCGCCGAGGATCCCGTCCTCCGGCCGAGCCCCGAGCAACCGCCTGGCGACCAGTTCCTCGGACGCCCGGTCCAGCGCCGTCACGACGTCGGTCGGCGACGACTTCGTCGACTCCGCCGCCACGTCCCCGGCCGCCCGCCCCCGCAGCAGCATCTCCCCTGCCTCGAGGGCCACCTCCAGCGCCAGCGCCAGCAGCTCCTCCGCCGAAGCCCGGTCAGCCATCCCGCCGCACCCCATCCGCACCCTCACGCGCAGCGACCATCCGGACCGCCAACGCACCTGTCCTCACGCCGCCATCCTGCCAACCCGACCTGAACATCCGGGCTTTCGTCCGGCCGGCCGACCTGTGAGTCCGCCCACCGCCATCTGCGGTCGAGGACCCGGAACCAGTTCAGTGAACAGCGCTCAGGAACTGGTGTCGCGATAGGTACGCAGTTCGGCCAGGTAACCGTTCTCGACCTGGAACAGCCAGATCAGGCGAGTTCCGGAGGCGCTGCCGACGACTGCCACCTGGCTGTCGTCGCCAAGGACGGCATCGACGGTGAACCGCAGGTCCGGCCTGGCGGCGCGGATCTGCTCGACGGCGCTCGCCGCGCCTTCCGGGCCGTGCACCTCGGGATGCGCGTGGTCGACCCAGTCCGCGCTGATGATCTCGCTCGCGATCGAGGAGTCGCCGGTGTTCCACATCTCGAAGTAGCGCTCGGCCAGCCGCCGCGCGAAGTCGTCCTCGTCACCGCTCATGGCCCACCCTTCAGCCGGTCGCGCCAGGGTGGCCGGTACCCGCGTAGACGATCCAGACGGTTCTGGATCCGTCCTCCACCAGGTACCAGATCCGCCCACCGCCGGTGACCTCGTACTGCCAACGTTCGAGGGACTGGCCTTTGAAGGGCGCCGTGCCCAGTTTTCCCTTGAGCTGGTGCTGGCGGTCCGGGTTTTCCCGGCCACGGGGCGCGGATCGAATCACATCGAACGCCCGGCGCAGATTGCCCGGCGCCTGACGGGCCAGTTCCTCCCAGCCTGCCGCCGCCTCGCCGTTGCCGAACCTCAGGTCGAACTCGTCGCCGACCGGTGGCGGCGAGGCTCGGTCGCCCCGTTTGGGGCTCACGTCCCAGCAGGCGGGCGGGAAACGGGCCCGAGATCGCCCTCCAGCTCACGGGTCAGGATCGCGTGCAGGGCCGGGTCGGCATAGACCTCTGCGGTGTGCCGCCACTGCGTCAGCAGCGTCGCGATGGGCGCGAGATTGTCGAGCGCGACCGCGCCCTTCGCCGTGTCGACCAGCTCGCCCAGCAACGTGTCGACGTCCTGGGTCGGCAGGAAGGTCGTCCAGGGCAGCGCGTCGAGCAGGGCTGCTCGCCACGCCGGGAGATCCCCTGAACGCGCCAGACTCGCCAGGAGCCGGGTCGCGAAGTCGACGACGGCGGCGTCCTGGTCGAACTGACCCATCCGGACGAGCGCGAGGTCTTCCGCGTCCCGGCGGCGCAGCCGCAGGCCGCGGACCCGGTCCAGTCGCCGCGTCGTCGCCGCCGGTCGATGCAGCAGCTCGCTGAACGGCAGTTCCTCGAAGGCCGCGCCCACGACATCCACACTAGCTCGGATGTTCGCGACAAGGCCAGATCTGGAGTACTGGACCGAGATTCCAGCTTCCAAGGGGTACCTGGCGCCCATGGCATGCCATCCCTGTCTACTCAGACACTATCCAAGTAGACACTACCGCCAGACACGTCATTCCGGAAACACGGCATACCGGAAGCACCGCGCCGCTCCTCACGCGCCGGCCGAGCAGTCGCGGAGACAGGAGTGGCCCGGAGGATCGCCCCCGGGCCACTCGCGCTACGGCCGCGTCAGATCAGGGAGCGCAGGACGTACGGGAGGATGCCGCCGTGGCGGTAGTAGTCCGCCTCGCCGGGGGTGTCGATGCGGACGACGGCGTCGAAGGACTTGTCGCCGGCCTGGACGGTCAGGGTCGTGGTCTTCTCGCTGATCTCGGCGAGGCCGGTGACCGTGAAGGCCTCCTCGCCGGTCAGGCCGAGGGACTCGACCGAGTCGCCGGGCTGGAACTGCAGCGGCAGTACGCCCATGCCGATCAGGTTCGAGCGGTGGATCCGCTCGTAGCTCTCGGCGATGACGACCCGGACGCCCAGCAGTGCGGTGCCCTTGGCCGCCCAGTCACGCGACGAGCCGGAGCCGTACTCCTTGCCGGCGAGCACCACCAGCGGCACACCCTCGGCGGCGTACTTCTGGGCCGCGTCGTAGATCGCCATCTGCTCGCCGTCGGGCAGGTGGCGGGTCACGCCGCCCTCGGTGCCCGGGGCGAGCCGGTTGCGCAGCCGGATGTTCGCGAACGTGCCGCGGATCATGACCTCGTGGTTGCCGCGGCGCGAGCCGTAGGAGTTGAAGTCGGCCGGGGCGACGCCGTGCTCGGTCAGGTAGCGGCCGGCGGGCGAGTCCTTCTTGATGGAGCCGGCGGGCGAGATGTGGTCGGTGGTGACCGAGTCGCCCAGCACCGCCATCACCCGCGCGCCCACGATGTCGGTCCGCGGGGCCGGGGTCGTCGCCATGCCCTCGAAGTACGGTGGGTGCCGCACGTAGGTCGAGTCGGACACCCAGCCGAAGGTCTGCGACACCTCGCCGCCGTCGCCGACCGGGAGCGACCGCCACCGCTCGTCGCCGGAAAGGTCCGCGTAGTCCCGCTCGAACATCTCCGACGTGATCGCCTCGCCGACGACCGCGGAGACCTCGGCCTCGGTCGGCCAGATGTCGCGCAGGTAGACCGGGTTGCCGTCGGAACCGGTGCCCAGCGGGTCGTTGACCAGGTCGACGTCCATCGTGCCGGCCAGCGCGTAGGCGACGACCAGCGGCGGGGACGCCAGGTAATTCATCTTGATGTCCGGGTTGATCCGGCCCTCGAAGTTGCGGTTGCCGGACAGGACCGAGACGACCGCGAGGTCACCCTCGTCGATCCCGGCGCTGATCTCGTCCTGCAGCGGGCCGGAGTTGCCGATGCAGGTGGTGCAGCCGAAGCCGACCAGGTGGAAGCCGACCTTCTCCAGGTACGGCACCAGCCCGGCCCGCTCGTAGTAGTCCATGACGACCTTGGACCCGGGGGCGAGGGTCGTCTTGACCCACGGCTTGCGGGTCAGGCCCTTCTCCACGGCGTTGCGGGCGAGCAGCGCCGCACCGATCATGACCTGCGGGTTCGACGTGTTGGTGCAGGACGTGATCGCGGCGATCGTGACGGCGCCGTGGTCGATCGTGAACGTGGTGCCGTCGCCCAGGGTGACCTCGGTCGGGTTCGACGGGCGGCCGGCGAGGTCGCCGCTGATCCCGTTCGACGAGGCGGGGGCGTCGCCCGGCTTGTCGCCGACGGCGGTCGGCGAGTCGGAGGCGGGGAACGACTCGTCGTCGGCCTCGTCCGCGCCGCCCGGGGTGAGCACGACGGCCCTGGCGTAGTCGGCGAGCGCCGCCCGGAACTTCGGCTTGGCGGTGGCCAGCGGCACCCGGTCCTGCGGGCGCTTCGGGCCGGCGAGCGACGGCTCGACCGTCGAGAGGTCCAGCTCCAGGGTGGTCGTGTAGTCGGCCTCGCGGGACGGGTCGTGCCAGAGGCCCTGCTCCTTGGCGTACGCCTCGACGAGCGCGATCAGCTCGGCCGGGCGGCCCGAGAGCTTCAGGTAGTTCAGCGTCTCCTGGTCGACTGGGAAGATCGCGCAGGTGGAGCCGTACTCGGGGCTCATGTTGCCGATCGTGGCCCGGTTCGCCAGCGGCACCGAGGTCACGCCCTCGCCGTAGAACTCGACGAACCGGCCGACGACGCCGTGCTTGCGCAGCTGCTCGGTGATGACCAGCACCATGTCGGTGGCGGTGGTGCCGGCGGGCAGCTCGCCGGTCAGCTTGAAGCCGACGACGGTCGGGATGAGCATGCTCACCGGCTGGCCGAGCATGGCGGCCTCGGCCTCGATGCCGCCGACGCCCCAGCCGAGCACACCCAGCCCGTTGATCATGGTGGTGTGGCTGTCGGTGCCGACCAGGGTGTCCGGGTAGGCCAGCGTGCCCTCGGCGGTCTCCTTGGTGAAGACCACCCGGGCGAGGCGCTCCAGGTTGACCTGGTGGACGATGCCGGTGTTCGGCGGTACGACGGTGAAGTTGTCGAACGCGGCCTGGCCCCAGCGCAGGAACTGGTAGCGCTCCCGGTTGCGGTTGAACTCCAGCGCCGCGTTCAGGTCGAAGGCGTCGGGGCGGCCGAAGTGGTCGGCGATGATCGAATGGTCGATGACCAGCTCGGCCGGGGCGAGCGGGTTGATCTTCGCCGGGTCGCCGCCGAGGGCCACCATGGCCTCGCGCATGGCGGCGAGGTCGACGACGCAGGGCACTCCGGTGAAGTCCTGCATGATCACCCGGGCGGGAGTGAACTGGATCTCCTGGCTAGGCTCGGCGGCCGGGTCCCAGCCCGCCAGCGCCCGTACGTGGTCGGCGGTGATGTTCGCGCCGTCCTCGGTGCGCAGCAGGTTCTCCAGGAGCACCCGCAGGCTGTAAGGCAGGCGGTCAGCGCCGGGCACCGCATCCAGCCGTCGGATCGTGTAGGTGCGCTCCCCCACCACGAGCTGTCCGGTGCTGCCGAAGCTGTCCATGTCGGTCGTCTCCTCCTGTGTTCCCAGCACTGTGCTGCCGGGTGGCCAGGTGCTGGCCGGTGCTCCCGGGCAACCAGATGCGGGCCGGTGTTTCCAGTCGACCCTGGTGCGGGCCGGTGTCCCTTGGCGGCCAGGCGGGGGGCCTGTCACGCGGATGCACGCTGTCGCGCCGACCACGCCGGTTTCCCCCCAACCCGGCGCACCGCGCGCCACCTGGTTCGCACCCTGGCCGCGGTCGCGGCCGGGCGCTCGCCGGTGGCCCTGTTGCCCATCCTGGCATTCCCCGCCTCGCCGGTATCAGCGCAGCGGGTCCGGTGACAGTCCCATCGCCCCCGAGTTACTTAGCCTTGCTAACCATACAGGCTGGATGGGGCGAAGCGTACGGCTGGACGCGGAAAGCCAGCCGTACTCCGGCCCCTGTCGCCCTCGGCGCCAGCGGCTGGTGGGGCGTGCTCTCAGCTCGGCTCGCCTGCGAGGGTGGGACGCTGGGTGCAGAAGGGCGAGCGGCGCAGCCGGCGCAGCGCCGCCCAGCGCTCGTCCGGCGTGGGCGGCACGGGCAGCGGGCCGGCGGCGGCACGCGCCCAGGCCTCGTCCACGGCGCCCGGCGCCAGCAGGGTTACGTCCGGCAGTACGGCCGCGACCACGCGCACGGCGGGCACATCGGTCGCCAGCACCGGTGTGCCGGCGGCGCAGCCGGCCAGCACGGCGGGCACCGGGTCGGGCACGCCGGCTCCCGCGGCGCGCACCGGGACGACGAGGAGGGCGGCCTCGACCAGCAGGCGGGCCACCTCGTGCGGCGCACGCTCGCCCGGCAGGTCCAGCGCGCCGATGACACCGCCGGCCGTGGCGCGAGTCAACAGCCGGCCGCGCTGCGCCGGCGCAACCGGCCCCACCAGCCGCAGGCGTGCCGGCAGACCGGCTCCGCGCAACGCCACGAGCAGGTCGACGGCGCCGGCCCGGCCAGCCTCGTCGGCGATCCCGCCCAGGTGGAGCATCGTCCAGGCGGCCTCAAGCGCCCCGGTCCGACCGGGCCGGCCGCGGGCGGCGATCGCGATGCCGAACAGGGCGAGGTCGATCGACGAGGCGCCGGGCGGCTGCGGCTGGGCGTCGGCGACGTGCTCCGCGGGGCTCAGCGCGACCTCGCTGAGGACGCCACGGCCACGACGCGCGGTCTTCCAGCACGCGGTCTTCCAGCAGCCTTCATGCACGGATTGTGCCGCACCGGACACTTACCGCATGCGATCCGGCCGTGTCGCCGATCCTCGGATCTGGCAGGCGCGTTGTGGGGCTGCCACCGCGAGGCCGCTGGCTGTCCGCGTCGTGGCGCCATGGCCGGCGGCCTACGGAGTCTCGCGGGCGGCCACCTCGGCCGCCGGCAGGGGACCGGAAACCGGCTCGACGGGTGCCCGCTGGGCCGGGACGGCCACCGTCGGCGTCGGTGCTGGCGTCGATGCTGGCGGGGGCGGGGGCGGTGCCGCCACCGCCCTGGCCGCCACCGGCGGCGCCACGGCCGGGTCGGCGGCCAGGCGCGCCGCCACCCGGCGGGGCGCGCCGAGGTAGCGCAGGACGACCAAGCAGATCGCCAGGTCCGCGCATATCCGTGCCGGCACCGATGCTCCCCGGGCGGTCACCAGGCCGAACGCGCAGCACAGCGCCGCGAGCAGGCCCGTGTAGGTGGTGACCGCCGTGTGCGACCAGCCGGCGGTGGCCAGCCGCTGGTAGGCGTGGCTGCGGTGGGGCAGATACCAGCGTTCGCCGGCCCGCACGCGGCGCGCGAGCGTCGTCGCCGTGTCGGCCAGGTAGAGCACGACTGGCGCCACCACCGCCTCGATCCCGACGCCGGCGATCGCGGCCTGCAGCGCCAGGGCCGCGATCGCCCCGCCGAGCGCGTAGCTGCCGACGTCGCCGAGGAACACCAGTGCCCGCGGCAGGTTGAACGGCGCGAAGCCGAGCGCGGCGCCGGCGACCACCGCGCCGCCCGCGACCAGCGCGGAGTCGTGGTGCACGGCGCCGACCAGCGCGTAGCCGACCCCGGCCACCGTCGCCTGGGCGGCGGAGATGCCGTTGACGCCGTCCATGAAGTTGAAGGCGTTGACGAACCCCGTCACCCACAGCGGTCCGACGACCGCGGCTGCGACGAGCACAGCCGTGCTCGGCCGGCCACTCACGAGCGTGACCGACAGGACCGTCGTCGCCGTGACGGCCGCTGCCCCGATCCCCTGCAGCGCGAGTCGCCGCAGCGGCGAGATCCCACCGATGTCGCCGGCGACGTCCTCGGCGAGGCCGATCAGGCCGAACAGCGTGACGGCCAGCGTCATCGGCAGCAGGTCCGGAGCGCTTCCCCGGCCGCTGGCGAGCACGGTCGCCAGCACGCCGGCGAACATGCCGAGCACGACCGCCGCCCCACCGCCGCGCGGCGTGGGGACGGTGTGCAGCGAGCGGTCGCCGGCGACGTCCAGCACCGACATCCGCCGCAGGTAGGCGACGACCAGCGGCGTCGTGGCCAGGGTGACGACGCAGGCCACGGATCCGGCACCGACCATGTGTTCCTCCGACGGGAAGCAGGACGGGATGGGCCCGCGCCCGAACTTCGTTACTCAATGTAATGCTCTAACTACAAGAAGCTGTGAGGCGCCGCCGAGTGTCCGCGGCCGTGTCCCGCCGCACCCGTGACCCTTCGTAGCGGTGACCGGCCCAACCTGACCGACCTGGCCCGACTCCGGCAGCGCCGCTGCCGGGCGCCAGCCGCAGGATGACCCTCTGGCCTGGCTGGTCGACACGGGTCAGCCTGAGTGTCAGCGGATCCGCAGGTCGTCGATCTCGATGTCCTCGCTCCAGCCGCGGCTGACCTCGGCGTAGTCCACGTCCGCGTCCGCGTCCGCCTCGTCCGCCGCGCGCGCCGCGGGCACAGCCGCCCGGCCCGTCCGACCAGCCCAGGCGGCGCGGGCCGTCCAGGCGGGCTCGGCGTCGTCCGGCTCCGGCCAGACGCGGGACGCCGAGCGCCGTACCGGCGGCGACGGAGCCCGGGCGGGCTCCCGTCCTGATGCCGCGGACGACGCCGCGAACGGCGGCGTGAGCGCTGGTCGCGGTGCCGAACCGGCCCGGCTGGCCGGGCCAGCCGGGCCGGTCAGCACCTCGGCGCGGTCGGACGGCGGAACCGACCCGAGGAGCGCGGCGAAGACCGCCCTCGTGTGCTCCGCCGGCTCGGTCGACATCCTGGCCCACTCTGCGGCGCGTCGACGCATCCGCGCGAGCCGTGCCTCGTCGGCCAGCAGGCCGACGAGCGCCGCCGCCAGCGCCGCAGGCGACTCGTCGCCCGGCGTTACGCCGGTGACCCCGTCGACGTAGGCGTCGCGCGCGTCGCCACGCACCGGGCCGACTACCGGACAGCCAGCGAGCTGTGCCTCGGTCAGCACTCGGACCTGGTCCTCGCCACCACGGCCCGGCCCGGGCGCGGCGGCCAGCACGAGCAGATCTGCGCCGGCGTACAGGCCGGCGAGTCGCGGTTCACCTGGCGCCTCGACGAGTTCGACGTCGCGCGCCGCCGCGACCGCCGCCCGGGTCGCCTCCGGTGCTCGCCCCTCCGCGACGACCACCAGCCGAACCGGACCGATCGCCCGCCGCACGGCCGTCAACGCGGCGAGCAGCGTCGTCAGACCGCCTTCGGCCGTGACGTCGGAGTCGATTTCGGCGTGGGCACGACCGTAGGCGGCGGGCACGACGTGCAGCAGGGTCGGTGGACCCGGGGTGCGCCCGTCCCGGCCGGCCCGGGCGCCCGCCGCGAGCAGCGCGGCCCGCCAGGCTGACGCGACGCCCGGCCGGAGCACCCCGGCCGCCCCGACGCCCGCCAGCGCGCCGGCGCTGTACGAGCCGATGGTGAGGGGGAACAGCGCCTGGTGCCGCGTGAGCAGCGCTCGGCCGAGGCGGCGCGCCTGGGCCCCGTCGGCGCCGTGGAACACCACCGGCCCGCGGGGGGCTCGGCCCACCGTCGCGGCCGCCGCTGCCACCGGGATGAGGCTGAGATGACCGGTGACGATTGCGTCCAGTGGTGCCAGCCCCGCCGCCGCCCGCACAGCCGCGCCGGCGAAGCGCGTCCTCGCCCATCGGTCGCGCGGACCACCCAGGCTGGCCGGGCCGTACAGATTGATCCGGTGGACCGACGCGCCGCCGGTGCGCAGCCGCTCCTCGACCGTGGCCAGGTAGCGCTCGACACCGCCGCCCAGCCCCGAGGACCAGGCCAGCAACAGGACGCGCGGGTCGCGGGCCCCGGTCTCGGCCCCGATATCGAGACGATGCATGGAGAGCACGGACGGTCACTCTAGGTGACCAACCGCCTGCACGGCGCCCGGCGCCCCGGCGAGCCGCCGATTCACGCTCCACGCCACCGGCGAAGGCCAGACAGCCCCCATAGGCCCCACAGGCTCGGCCAACTCTTGCCCCGCCAAGGTGGGCTGGGCCACAATGACCGGTAATTGTATCATGCATACATACTGCGAACGCTTGTGAGCGCCAGTGGCAGTGACGCCGCGTAACCGAAGTCGGCCTCACCGGGCCCGACCTCGCCGAACGCCGCTTCACTGATTCACCGAGCGGCCGCGTTACGCATGCTGGTCGACGATGGGAGAAGCACGATGCTCCAGCCTCAGGATCGTCGGACTGGACGGCGCCGAGCTCCCTGACGGCGAGATCGGCGAGATCCACACTCGCTGCCCCAGCGTCTTCCTCGGCTACTGGGAGAACGAGGCGCCTAGCCCCGCCTAGGGCAGGGACGGCCCAGAGCTTGGACCCGGCCCACCGGGTGTCGCCGAGAAGACGCCTGTTCCTGCCCCGGAGGTCTGGAGACACCGGCCAGGCATCGGTGACGATCTCCTCATGCAGACACCCCTTGCCGGGCCGGTGGGCCTGGCCGCGGGCGGGGCGCCCGTGAGCGCCGACCCCACCTGGGGCATCAGCGGGCCGGCGTTCGCCGGCGGCTACCTGCTCGCGCTGGCGCTGGCCGCCCTCGCCGTCGCGATCATCAGGTGGCAGCTGCGCGCTCAGAACGGTCCGCCGGCCGGGCCGCACGGCCACCCGGGCGCCGGGCTCGCCCCCGAGGAGCTGGCCTTCCTCGCCGGCGGGCCCCGGCGCGCCACGGAGGCCGCGGTCCTGTCACTGCAGGAACGGGGGCTGGTGGCCACCGGGACCGGCCGAGGCGAGATCCTGGCGGCTGGCACCCCCGGGCCCGGGGTGCTGACCCCGTTCCAGTGGGCGGTCCGGGAGCGGACGACCGCCCCGGGCGGCATCCGCATGTCGGCGCTGACCTCGATGGTCGCGAACGGCCAGGAGGCCGGCGAGCTGCGCGGCAGGCTCGTCGGCCTCGGCCTGGTCGCCACGCCCGACCGGGCCCGCCGGTACCGCCAGCTCGCCTGGTGGCCGGTCCCGTTCCTCGCCGTCGGCTTCCTGCGCCTGGTCGTCGGCGCCTCCAGGCACCACCCGGTCGGCCTTCTCGTTTTCGAGCTGATCGCCACGGCCGTCCTCGCCATCGCCATGGCGGTGCGCGCCCACGGCGAGGTCGTCACCAGCCGCGGCCGGGGTGCCCTCGCCGTCGCCCGGCACGTCTCGTCGTCGCTGCGCGGCGGCAGTCTGTCTGGCCAGCGCGCCTACGCCTATGCCCTGTTCGGCGCCGCCGCCATCTGGGCGGCCGACCGCGACCTCGCACAGCAGCTCGGCTTCACCCAGCCGTCCACGGGCGGCGGCAGCAGCGGCGACGGGGGCGGTGGCTGCGGCGGAGGCGGCTGCGGCGGAGGCTGCGGGGGCGGCTGCGGCGGCTGACTCACCTCACCGCGGCGCACGCCTTCCAGCGCCGAACACAGTGGCGAGACCCAGCCACCCACCACGGGCGCGGCAGCGACGGCCATCCACCACGAGACCAGCCGGGCAATCTTCTCGGACTCTGCAACCTCGCAGTGACGATGACCCGCCAAGCAGCCACCACATTGACGGAATCGACTAGTCGAGCCGCTTACCAACGATCTCGTTCCCAGGGAACCGTCGGCGTCGGCGCCTCGACCAGGCGCGCGGGCCAGGAATCATCCGGTGGCATTTCCGGCGTCATAACTCCGAAAATGCCACCGGATGATGAAGTGGGTAGTCGTGAAATGGCGACTTGGCCGACACCGCCGAAGCGGGCCTCGCGCGGGCGGGGTCAGACGATCCGGCTCCGGCGGTGGACGTGTCGGACGGGCTCGGCCGCCCGGGCCGCCGCGCAGGGCGCCGAGTAGATCGCCGCGGCCGGACGCGGCGAGCTGAGCTGGACGTTGCGGCCCGTCGGCTGCGCGGGCAGCCACGGCGACACCGTGCGGTCGCCCGCCGCTGCCGCCGTTGCCAGTCCCGAGGACGGGGCGGCCTCGGTGGCCTGGCCCCGCTCCCCTACCTGGTCCTGGCGAGCGGCCTGCGCCGAGGCCTCGAGGCCGCCGGTGTGCCGCCCTTCCTGTCCGGCGGGGGCGTCCTTGACCTGGCTCTGCCGGGAGACCCGCCGTGCCCAGTCGTCGAGCCAGGCGACCACGCGACCAGCGGCCAGCGGAGGCGAGATGAAATACCCCTGCACCTCGTCGCAGCGCCAGCCCGCCAGCGTCCGCCACGCGGCCTTCGTCTCGACGCCTTCGGCGACGATCCGCAGGTCCAGCGCGTGCGCCAGCGCCACGGTCGACCGCACGATCTCGGCAGCCGACGGGTCCCGGTGCATGTCCCGCAGGAAGATCTGGTCGAGCTTGACCTCGTCGGCCGGCAGCTCGCGCAGATAGGCCAGCGAGCAGAAACCGGTGCCGTAGTCGTCGAGGCTGACCCGTACGCCCAGCTCACGCAGGTCGGCGAGCGTGCGCCCCGCCTGTTCCTTGGCCGTGATCAATGCCTCCTCGGTGACCTCGACGACGAGGGCCTTCGGCGCGAGCTGATGGCGGCGCAGCGCCTCGCGGACGACGTCGACGAAGCCCGCGTCGCCGATCATCGACGGCGGCACGTTCACCGAGACCGACAGCGCCGCGCCGGCCGCGTGCCAGCGGGCACAGTCGGCGAGCGCGAGATCGAGCACCCGCCGGGTGAGCTGGGGCATCAGGCCCGCGTGCTCCATCTCCCGCAGGAAGACACCAGGGCCACGCAGGCCCTCGCGTGGGTGCTGCCAGCGCACCAGCGCCTCGAGGCCGGTGACCCGGCCGGTACGCGGGTCCGCCTTCGGCTGGTAGCGCAGCTCGATCTGGTCCTGTTCCAAAGCGCCTCGCAGCTCGGAACGCAACCGCAGCTTGGCCCGGCCAGGCGACGACGGCGCGTGCCGGCCGCGTTGGTAGGTCCGCTGGCCGACCCGGGTTCGCTTCGCCTCGTACATCGCCGCCTCGGCGTGGCGCAGCAGCTCGGCGGCGCTGCGGCCATGCGCCGGGGCGTAGGCGATGCCGATACTCACCTCGATCTGGACCGGCACGTCGGCGAGCATCACCGGCAGGCGTAGCGCCTCGCGCAGCCGGCCGGCGAGCAGCTCCGCCCGGCCAGGGCCGGCGTCGCGCAGCAGCACCGCGAACTCGTCGCTGCCGATGCGCGCCGCGAGGTCCGGCGGCTGCAGCAGGACGCGCAGTCTGCGGGCCACCACGTCCAGCAGCCGGTCGCCGCTCTCGTGGCCGAGGATGCCGTTGATCTCCCGGAACCGGTCCAGGTCGACGAGGACGAGGGCCACCGGAGTGACCTCACGCACCCGGTGCTCACCGCCGCCGACGACCCGGGCCGCGATGTCGAGAAACGGGCGGCGGCCCACCAGGCCCGTCAGCTCGTCGCGGCCGCGGAACCGGCGCAGCGCCGACTGCCCACGCACGACGAGAAGGCACAGTGCGGTGGACACCAGCGCGCAGGTGACGAACCCCGTGCGGCCCCGCCAGCCGGCGTCGAGCACGCCTTCGGCCGTCAGCAGGCCGAGCGTCGCCAGGGCGGCGACCAGTACCCCGACGGCCAGCGCGACCAGTGAGCCGGTCGAAGCTGCCGAGCCGGGAAGGACTGGCAGAACCGGAACCAGTGGTCGTCCGGCTCGACCGGCCATCGGTGCCGTACCACCCGAGCCGGCAGCGCCGGCAACGCCAGTAGCGCCGGCAGCGCCACCGGTCATGGTGGCGCCGCCACTCACGCTGGCACCGCCGCCAATGCCAGTCCTGTCGCTCACGCCAGCACCGCCGTCCGCACCGGACGCCCGCGGCACTCCCGCGCCACCGCCCACAGGCCGCAACCGCCCGGTTCCGAAGCCGGCGGTGCGGCGCCAGCCGCGCGGGACGGCGCGGCGACGGACGGCGCGGCGCCAGCCGGCGAGGGTCGTCTGGGGTAGCCAGTGGCGCCTGGCTCCGAGAGCCGAGGCGGCCAGCCCGCCGGCGCTGGCGCCGACGGGGCTCACCGGCTCGGGTCCAACCGGCGTCGGGGGGATCCACTGGCCCCTGCGAAGCATCGGCGCCGTGGGGCTGTCCCCGTTCTCCGCGACGTCAGCCACCTCCGCCACCGCAGCAGCAGCCGGTGGCGGTGACGGCGGTGCCAGCGCCGACGGCTTGCGTCCTGTCTCCCGGGCCAGCGCGACGAACGCGGGCATCGTGGGCTGCGTCCTGTCGGACTCGTCGCTGGCCGCAGTGGCCGCAGTGGCCGCATCGGGCGTCTTCCGGCCGGCTGACCCGCTCACCGCGCCCACCGCGACGCTGGGCGGCGTGATGCCGGTGCGCCCGGGTGTGACAGCGGTCGCGCCGTCGCCTGCCACCTCGTTCGTCTGGCCGGCCGGTCGCGCGGGCCGGGCCATGGCCCGGCCCGCACCCGTGCCTGCCGCAGTCCCGGCCGCCGTCATGATCGAACCACGGGAAGGTCTCGTGGCGCCGGAGTTCGACTTCGCCCCTGCATTGGTCCCCCATCGGTGATACTCGCCTGCCCAAGCACCCGCAAGGCAGCCTCCCGCAGCCTTTCCGGACGCCAGCGCGGAACGCCACGGCCCACCACCGCAGCATTTTTCGACACATCCGTCACAGTCCGTCCCAGCTGCGGCCCGGCATCGGTGACGAGACAACTAGCGGACCTCTTGGCGAGACGCCGACAAGCCTCCCGAGTTCGGGCGGTTCGTGCCGGGCCGCGCCGTCCGACCACACCGCGCATGGCTCGGGAGGTTATCCGAGTCCGGGCGAATTCTGGGTGGGAAGTTTTCGAACCGGTGACGCGGCCGGAGGTTCGCCGGCCGGGCCGGGAACGATTTTCCGTTGGCCGGCATCACAAAACCGCAGGCCACCTCCGGCGGGTGCCACGACGTGGTCTCTTGAGCCGTCGCGAGACGCACGGCGGGCCGCCGGCGATGAGGGCCACGAGACCTACCGCAACGGGCAAGACGGCCCGGGGCACCAGACCCTAGACAGGCGATCACCTATGACCCGAGGAAGCCGGTCGAGGCGGTAACCGTTACCGAGGAGTCAATGTCCTACGGTGACGTGATTGAGGGGCATCCAGGGCCCAACCTCTGGAAAGACTACGAAGAGCAGCAACGCGACGACAGCAGCCACCAAGAGCAGCGCCAGCAGCACGCGCACCCGAGTCGGTCCAGGCAGGTGGCGGTAGATCCAGCCGTACATGGGTCACGCCTCCCCGGAAGCGAATGGCACCGCGCCGCCCGGCGTCTTCATGACGGTTTTGTCAAGGTTAGCGAAGACGATGAGCCTACTTTTTGCGGAGAACTTGGGATGGCAGGTAGTCATCGTCATCATGGCCGCCTCGGCGATAGCTCCGGGCCGTTCGGGAACGGGATCCGTCACGTCAAGCCGGTTCGGCGCGACAACCTCCGACCTGGTCATTCGGTAGACGTAGTACCGGTCGGCTACCTCCACCACTATCGGGTCACCCGGGCGCAGCTCATCGAGCCTGTTGAACGGTTTCCCGTACGTGGTCCGGTGCCCGGATACCACGAAGTTACCGATTTCACCCGGCATCGCCGTGCCCGGGTAATGCCCAGGCCCCTCCTCCAGCTGGGGCTCGCCGACCCCCTCGACGACGACCGGTGCATAGTCATTGCCGAGGCGAGGGATATGCAGCACGGCAAAACCCTGCCCGACGGCCGGGTCCGGCCGAAGGGCGGGCGGGGGCTCGGAGGGCTTCGCGGGCGGCTTGGCCGAAGGCGTCTGCCACGAAGCCGCGAGCCGGTCATGCAACCTGCTCTGCGATCGAGCCTGGAACAGGTCGGTGATCCAAAGCTGGTAGACCAGAAACAGCGCGACGAGCAATCCCGCGGTGATGAGCAGTTCTCCTGCGGCCCGCACCGCGACTCCACCGACGCGCCGTAGTCGCGCCGACCGCCCCCGCCGGGGTGAGGGGTCAGCCGACCCGTGAGGGCTGTCGGCTCCGCCTGGCACTGGCTGAGCCGGCAGCGCCGGGATGGCCGGTTGCGCTGGCCCGGCCGGCGGCGCCGGGATGACCTGCGCGGAGAACGGCCGGGTGGGCGCGAGCCGCGGATCGAGCGCGCCGCGTGGCTCCGGCAGCGACTCGAGTGGAGCTGGACGGCGGCGAGACTCCGCCCCCTGTACCGGGGTCCCGTCCGGCGTCGATGTCGCGCCGCGCGGCCCGCTCGCGGCCGGCCAGCCCTCGCGCGGCCCAGCCTGGTGCGGAACCAGACCGGCCGGCCCACCCACTACCGGACGGCTGCCGTCCCGGCCGGCCGCGTGCTGAGGCTCCTCCCAGGGCGCATCCTCGGGCTTGGCCGGCGCCCGATGGCCTGCGGACGAACCTGCCGGGTACCCGTCGACCGAGTCGCCGTCCGCCGTTCCCACCATGGGAGCACCTTAGGTTATCGATCGATCACTTTACGAGAGCGGCACTCAAACGGCGAGCGCACGCGACGATCCGACACGAGGGTGCATCCGGCCACCACACCCGCATCGGAACTACAATCGGCGATTACTAGATGACACACTGTTCTCTGCCGCGTCGGACAAAGGATCCTTGCCCGTGCCGCACAGTCTCCGGTCAGTGGCGCCGGGATCATCGTTGCCTCCGGGACCCGGTCGGGTCATCGCACCACCCCGGGTCCTGCTGCTGGCCGCGCCGGCAGGCCCCGGCGTCGGCCGGTACGTCGCCGCCGTCGAGGAGGCACTGATCATTGGCGGCGCCTCGCTGACCAGGTTGGAGGTGGCATCCACTGCCGCCGACGACAGCCTCGACCGTCCGGGCGTGACGGCGCCCCTCGAGCCCGCGCGCCGCGGCCTGCTGTCCCGACGCGTCGACCTGCTCGGAAGATCCCCGTTCGGCCCCGGAGGTCGAGCCGGGACCGGAGGGCCGCCGACGAGCCAGCCAGCACGCGACAATGATCTGACTTCGCATCCCCGACAGCCAGCTCCGCCGGGATCACTGACGGGCCGGGTCGACATCGCCCGGCGGGCCGCCGCCGTCGCGCGCCGGTCCGGGCAGCTCGACGCGCTCGTCGCCGGCCACCCGTCGCTGATCAAGACTGCTGCCGGGGCGGCCTCGCTCGGCGGGGCGCACCGCGTGCCGGTGCTCTGCTACGGAGCCGACATCTGGCGAATGCCCCCGGCGGACCGGGCGCTGCTCGGTCGCCACCCCTGGCTCTACCCGGTCACGATCAGCTCTTTCAGCGCAGGCGCGCTCGCCGGGACCCGGCTGGCCCGGCTGCTGCCCCCCGGGCTACCGGCCGGTTGGCGCGCGGTGCTGCTCGCCGAAGGCACCAGGCGCCGGCCGCATTCCCCGGTGCCGACGGTGCTGAGCGTCTTCCCACTCGCCGCCTGGGCCGACAAGGGTCTCACCACACTGGTGGCCGCGCTGGAGACGACGCGGGCCGAGCTCGGCCCGGTACGCCTCGTCGTCGCCGGCCAGGGTCCCGCGCCGGGCGCGCTGTTCGAGCTGCTGTCGGCGACGCCGGACACCGAGCTGTACGAATCGCCCGAGGACGCAGCCCTCGCCCGGCTCTACGCAACCGCAGACCTGTGTGCGTTGTGCACCAGGACGCGGACCGGCGGCCCGCACCCGTCAGGCGAGGGATACGGCCTCACCCTCCTGGAGGCGCAGCTTGCCGGCTGCGCCGTCGTCGGACCAGCACACGGTGGTTCCCGCGACGCCTACCAGGAAGGCGTCACCGGCATGCGCCCCGTCGACGAGTCCCCGCAGGCACTCGCCGAGGTACTGGTCGGCCTGCTCACCGACCGGGCGCGGCTGACCAGGACCGGCCGGCGCGGCGCCGAGTGGGCCGAGTCGGTCACCCGGCCCGACGATCACATGCGCGCCGTCTTCCAGACGCTCCTCGGCACGGCTCCCGCGCCGACGGCCGGCCCGCCCGCCGCCGTGGCCGCCATCGGCACGGCGCAGAACGGGTCGGCGCGGCCAGACCAGCGCCCCGTCCCCGAGCGTCCAAGGCCACTGCCCGCAGCGTCCCTCACCTGGCCACGCGACTGAGACCGGACCGTCAGGAACGCCCTGCCGTCAGCGGTGCAGGGCCGTCAGCGGCAGCGGCGCCTAGCTGGGTGGCCAGGGCGTACTCGTCGAAGTAGAGGCGATTCTCGACGACCCGACCGGCGCGTACCCGGTAGACCTCGGCCACCCGCAGGCTGACCCGCGCACCGGTCGGCTCGACCTGGACGCCCCACGCGCTCCGATACATGCCGACGTGCGTCGCAATGAGGGTGTACTCCTCCACGACCAGGTCATCCTGCTCGACCAGCAGATGGGTCTCGACCGCGAGATCACCGAAGGTGGCGAGGAATCCGTCCACGTAGGCAGCCGCCGCGTCCCGGCCGCGCGCGACCACCCCACCAGGCGCCTCGAGCACCATGTCCTCGTCCAGCAGGTCGGCCAGCATGGCGTCGTCACCCGCCTCGAAGGCGGCTAGGACTCGCTGAACCGTCTCCAGCGGGGTGCGCATATCCGCTCCTGTGGGGTCGGGCGGCTGGCTCGGGGCAGAAGAGATTTGGCTCGGGCGGGAAGGTTGTTGATGGTCCGCTCCGTCCGGGCGCGGCGCTGCGGCCCCTTACTCGCTGCGCTCGCAAGGGACCTCCGCGCCGCGTCCTCCGGAGCGGACGTGCCCTCCGGCGACCTCCGCTGCGGCCCAACCCACGTCGCTTCGCTCGTGGGCCGGGCCTCCGCGGAGGCACGCCTCCGGGCCAGCGCAGTTGCGTTGCGCTTGAACGTCACGAAATGAGCCAGATGCGGACGGGTGACGCACCCCTCAGGCAGTGCTCGACTCGCGACGTGCAGCGGCAAGCGACCGAGCTGGGCGCGTAGGCGCGCCTCCGCGGAGGCCCGGCCGTCGAGCGCAGCGAGATGGTTGGGCCGCAGCGGAGGTCGCCGGAGCACCCGTGAGCGGAGGAGGACGCCGCGCGGAGG